>TARA_R110002094_G_scaffold167657_2_pt1 | contig 160680 bp, 140 predicted proteins | sample TARA_R110002094 | Tara Oceans TARA_R110002094 (sample SAMEA4397409) | marine metagenome | biome: Polar Biome; feature: [MIX] marine epipelagic wind mixed layer (ENVO:01000061); material: water (ENVO:00002006), including particulate matter (ENVO:01000060) such as... | depth...
GATCTGCACCGGACGCTGCGCCGGGGATAACAGATGCAGCAGCAGCGCCTGGCGGCCCTGGGCAATGCGCGGCGTATCGCTACTGCCGAACATCTCCTGTAAACGCACCGCCAATACCGGCGGAGTTTCGCTGTAATCGATGCGGATCTGCGAACCGGTCGGCACGCTCCAGTGGGTAGGCGCCTGCTCCTCCAGTTGTCGGGGCAAGGGCCATGGCAGCAGTGCTGCCAAGATGGCGGCCAGATCCAGATTGGCGAAATGCGCCAGCCGCCGGACCTTACCCAGGTAGTGGGCGAGCCAGCCCTCCAGCGAGTCCAGCAGTGCGGCGTCGCTGATATCTGGCCATTCACTACTGCCCACGGCTGCCATATCCAGTCTATGCAGCAAAGCTACCCGCGCCTGCCACTGGCGCAATGCCGGCGTCCAGGGCAACAGATTAAGGCCCTGGCGGCGCACCACCGCGCAGAGCGCCCGCCCCCGCTCGGCCGGGTCCAGATCAGGCAGGGGCTGCCTGCTAAAGATAAGCGCGCCCAGCCGTTGCTGGCGTTCAGCGATCAGTGTTTCGCTGCGGGCGTCCCACTCCAGCGTATCGGTGGACTTGAGCAGTTCCGGTAGGTAGCGGCCTATCAGCTCGGCATCCAGCGCCGCTGCCATGAATATCCGCACATTGCGCTGGGCGGCATGCCCGCCCAACGCGGCAATCACCAGCCATTCATGCTTCTGCAAGGCGTCAGCCTCGGCAAAGGCAGCCGAACGGCTGTTAGCCAGACGATATTCACTACCACCCGCGCGCCGCTGAGCTATGCGATCAGGATAGGCCATGGCCAACAGCAAGCCCTGCCAGAGCTCGTCCTCAGGATGGTCAACCGGTGTTGCGCTCGACTTACCCAGCAGCCGTTGCCACTGCCCGGCCAACTGCTTTGCCCGTTGCAGTGCGCCGCGATCAACGGCAGCGTCTGCTGTGGGCTGATCAAATAGCGCGATGCGCCTTGCCACATCGGCGTCCTGTACACCGCGCAGCAGATCACGCTCGCCAGCGATGGCCGCCAATCGACAAGCCGTCAGGCCCAGCCCCATGGCCTGCCCGCGCAGCAGCATATGCGCCAGACGTGGATGCATGGGCAAGTCGCCCATCGCCGCGCCATGCTCGGTCAGGCGCCAACCACCATCTGCCCGTTCCAGCGCGCCCAGGGTCTCAAGCAACTCGCGCCCCTGCTCCAATGCCGCAGCAGGCGGCGGGTCGAGCCAACATAGTTCACTGGCTTGTTGAATACCCCACTGGGCCAGTTGCAAGGCCAGGGGCGCCAGATCGGCCTGGAGCATTTCCGGCTGATCCTGCGCGGCCATCTGCTCTTGCTGACTGGCGGACCACAGGCGGTAACAGACACCGGGCTCCAGACGCCCGGCACGTCCCGCGCGCTGCTCGGCCGCCGCCTGGGATACCCGACGGGTCTGCAACCGGGTCAGGCCGGAAACGGGATCAAACAGCGGTTGGCGAGACAGACCGGCATCAATGACCACGCGAATACCTTCGATAGTCAACGAGGTCTGCGCAATGGAGGTCGCCAGCACGATCTTGCGCTGGCCTGGCGCGGCCGGACTGATTGCGCGCCGCTGGGCAGCCAGATCAAGCTCGCCGTGCAAGGGCGTCACCAGCACATCGCTTCGCCCCTCCAGCGTTGCTTCCAACTGAGCCTGCACTCGTCGGATTTCGGCGATACCGGGCAGGAACACCAGTTGACTGCCCGCTTCTTCGCTCAAGGCTTGCATGATGATTTGAGCTACCCGGGGCTCGACGAACTGCCCCACAGGCACCGCACCGGCATAGCGCACCTCCACAGGATACTGGCGACCCTGACTGCTGATCATCGGTGCATCGTCCAGCAGACGGCTAACCGCTTCGGCGTCGATCGTAGCGGACATCACCAGCAGGCGCAGCGGTAAATCATCGCGCAGATACTGCTGGGTTTGCCGGCACAGCGCCAGGCCCAGATCGGCATCCAGACTACGCTCATGAAACTCGTCGAAGATCACCAACCCCACACCTGGCAACTCGGGATCATCCTGCAGCATGCGTTGCAGGATGCCCTCGGTGATGACTTCAATACGCATAGCGGAGCTGATCTTGCTTTCCAGGCGAATGCGATAGCCAACCTGCTGCCCTACCGCCTCGCCCAGAAGCTGCGCCAGCCGTTCAGCCGCCGCCCGGGCCGCCAACCTGCGTGGCTCCAGCAGAATGATTTTTTGTCCCTTCAGCCAAGGGCTTTTCAGCAGCGCCAATGGAACCAGCGTGGTCTTGCCGGCACCGGGCGGCGCCTGCAGCACCGCGCAGGGATGCTGCGCCAGCGCCTGGTCAAGCTCATCCAGCACACTGGCAACGGGAAGATCCATCATGGTATTCAAGCACCCAAGGCAAAGGCGCTATTATAGCCCCTCTGCTATGCTGACCACCTAGAACCGGTCGGCAAGCCGTGACCAACCCTGTCATTCAATAGTAGAGACTCCGATCATGCGCTTGAAACCCCTCGCCGCCATTCTGTTGACCACCGCCATGACCAGCCAACTGGCCGCCTGCGGCACCGTTTTCTATCCTGAACGCCGTGGGCAGATCTCTGGCGAGCTCGACTCCGGCCTGGTTGTGCTCAACTCCCTGGGCTTTCTGCTTTACATCCTGCCGGGCGTAATCGCCTTTGCCGTGGACTTCGCCACAGGCGCCATCTACTTGCCTGACGCGAATTACACCCTGGCGCCTGAGCGCTTGCAGGATGCCCTCGACGCTCAGGGTCAGGTCGATCCGCTCAAACTCAAGGCCATCCTGCTGCAGGATCTGGACCTGGATCTGCCGCTGGAGCACGCGCGGCAAATCAGCCAGCCAGACAATTATCAGCTGGCGTCTGTAGGCTTGCCTCCGAGAGCCTGATGAGCCAGACAACGCCACTGAAACTGGGCGAGCGAGAGCGACTACTCAAACTGGCGACTTATGCCTCGGTCGCCGTGGCGGTGTTACTCATTGGCTTGAAGAGCAGCGTCTGGCTGATGTCCGGCTCGGTCAGCCTGCTTGCCTCTCTGATCGATTCACTGATGGATGCTGCCGCATCCATCATCAATCTGTTTGCGGTGCGTTATGCGCTGAAACCCGCGGACCACGAACATCGCTTCGGTCACGGCAAGGCCGAAGCGCTTGCCGGGCTGGCCCAGTCCGCCTTTATTACTGGCTCGGCTGTGCTGGTATTGCTGCAAGGCATTGATCGCCTGCTGAACCCGCGGCCGCTTGATAGCGCCTGGCTGGGCGTCGCGGTGATGCTGTTTTCGATCGCGGCCACTATCGGCCTGCTGTTGATTCAGCGGCACGTCATCCAGCGTACCGGCTCTACCGCAATCCGCGCCGACTCACTGCATTACCGTTCGGACCTGCTGCTCAACAGCAGCATCATCGTCGCCCTTTTGTTGGCGGCCTATGGCATTCAGCGCGCGGACGCTTTTTTCGGGCTGGCGATTGCGCTATTTATTGCCTACAGCGCCATCCAGATAGGCCGGGACGCGGTGCAGATTCTGATGGACCGCGAACTCTCCGACGAGGTGCGCGATGAGGCCCTGAGCCTGGCCCGCGCGGTGGAGGGCGTGGTCAATGTGCATGACTTTCGCAGCCGGCAATCCGGCCACGACTGGTTTATGCAGATGCACGTGGAGATACCGGCACAGACGCCGCTGCTGGAAGCGCATGATCTCGGCGAGCGGGTACGTGCCCGGATCATACAGCGATTCCCGCAGGCGGATGTGTTGATACATACCGATCCGGTTTGAGCATCTGTGCCTGGTTGGCCGCGCCTGGCCGGCCGCACCTCGCCGGCCGTACCTGGCCGGCAGCACTTCGCCAGCCAAAAAAACGGCCGAACCTTTAAGGCTCAGCCGCTTTTGAATGTCCGCATTGCATCGGGTAGAAGCTTGCCTGTATCCCTGGGCCTTGTGGGCTGGGTGACCGGTTGGCTACAGATCTGGTAAGAATCCTGAGCCGTATGTTCCTCTTGTGAAGGAGCAAACTGGACAACCCGGTCTCGGCGTTGAACGTGGAACCATCATAGCCGGCATGCCGCGCCATTTCTTGCCTAAAATTGCATAGTTAACCCATAATACAGCAACTTAAATCCAATTATTACTCTATATGAGCAATTAAAACGGAGCGCTGCATGATTGAGCACAATCTTGATCGATACGACCTGAAAATTCTTGCTGCTTTGCAGCACGATGCCAGCATCAGCAACCAGGAACTGGCCGAGCTGATTGGTCTGTCGCCCTCACCCTGCTCCAGACGGGTCAAGCAACTGGAAGACAGCGGCTATATCAATCGCCAGGTAGCACTGCTGAATTCGCGCAAACTGGGGCTGAGCCTTACCGCCTTTGTGATGATCGGTATGGACCGCCACACACCGGAGCGCTTCGCCGGATTCGAAAGTGCGATCCGCGAACGGCCTGAAGTGCTCGACTGCTGCCTGGTGACGGGAATGGATGCCGATTATCAACTGCGCGTGGTCGTCCCCGACATGGAGCATTATCAGCAGCTGCTGCTGGGTCATCTGACCAGAATCGAGGGCGTATCAAGCGTGCGCTCCAGCTTTGTGCTGAACCAGATCAAGTCCAGCACCGAACTACCACTGGAGCACTTGCAGAGCGTGTAAGGGCCGGCACTGCGACGACCTGTCACAGCCCCGGCGTTCTGGAACCGTTATAATAGCCGGCCTGACACCACCGGAGTAACGCTGTGGATTACCAGCAGTTCGAAGCAATCGCCATGCCGCTGATGATTTTCGTGCTGGTCGCGTTTATGGGCTACATCGTTTGGGACCTGGCAAAAAAATCCAAGGCTGGCCGTTATGGCACCATGATCCTGTTCATGGCCCTGGGCCTGGGCGTGATCGGCTTTGTGATCAAGGCCATCATCATCGGCCAGGTCGGCTGAAAACGCCGCAGTTGTGACCACTTCACCCCCTGCATCAAGATCTGAATACTGGTTCACTGAATTATATTGTGAATCGGGGTTCAGACCATGGCATACCGTACCACCACTGCACGCCTGGAGCGCGATCAAGCGCTGCGCGAACATATTCTCGGCTGCGCATTGGAAATGGTGGCAGAAGGCGGTTTTGCCGCCGTCAGCATGAGCCGCCTGGCTCAAACTGCGGGTATCGCCACAGGCAGCCTGTATCGCTACTTCCCCGGTAAAGGCGCACTGGCTGCTGAAGTCTTTACCCGCGCGACCCGGCTCGAAGTCAACACACTCAAAGAGCAGTTTTTCGGCCAAGGTACGGCTGCCGAGCGGCTGCGCCGGGGGATTGCCCACTTTTCGGCGCGCGCCTGGCACAGCCGCCAGTTAGCGCATGCATTGATTGCCGAACCCCTGGAGCCGGACGTGGATACCGAACGCCTGCGCTACCGGGCGGCCTACGCGGAACTGTTCAACAAGCTGATCAAACAAGGCAATGACGACGGCAGTTTTCAGGTTGATAACATCCCCATCACTGCTGCCTGCCTGGTCGGAGCGATCGCCGAATCGCTGATCGGTCCGCTGTCTCCGCAGGCCCGCGCATTGCGCGCCAGCGGGCTGCCCAGTGAAAGTCTGGAAAGTTACACCCGCGCGCTCACCCGGTTTTGTCTGCGCGCCCTCGGCGCCAAGGAGCCCACAGCATGAATCTGCACCAGTATGCCGAAACCCACGAAGTCACCAATCAGGTGCCGCCGCTGCAGGGGATCAATCTGTACCATGCGGATCTGCCACTGAAACAGTGGGTGCATCGCTTCCAGGGCGACTGGGCGGATAACGAGCTGGGCGCATACGGCCAGCTCGCAGGTGGCGCGCTGATGGAGGCGGGTTTCCTGGCCAACGAGAACAAGCCGGTGTTCAAGAGCCATGACCGGGTCGGCAATCGCATCGACCTGGTGGAGTTCCACCCGGCGTATCACCAATTGATGAGCGCCGGCATCGCCCACGGGATCACCTCCGCGCCCTGGACCCAGCCCGGCCCGGGCGCTCACGTCGCGCGGGCCGCGAGCATGTACCTGCATAACCAGATCGAGGCAGGCACCTGCTGCCCGATGACCATGACCTACGCCTGCGTGCCGGCACTCAAGCTGCAGCCTGATCTGGCGGAAAAATGGCTACCGAAGATCCTCTCGCGCCAGTACGACCCGCGCAATCTCCCTATTGAACAGAAAGCCGGCGCCACCATCGGCATGGCGATGACTGAAAAACAGGGCGGTACCGATGTGCGCGCCAACACCACTCGCGCCTATGCCGTAGGCCTTGGTGGCCCTGGCCAGGCCTATGAACTGGTCGGGCATAAATGGTTCTGCTCGGCGCCGATGTGCGACGCCTTTCTGACCCTGGCGCAGACCGAAAAGGGCCTGACCTGCTTCCTGCTGCCACGTCACCGTCCGGACGGTACCCGCAACCAGTTCTATATCCAGCGCCTGAAGAACAAGCTCGGCAATCAGGCCAATGCCTCCAGCGAGGTGGAGTTTCGCGGTGCCCTGGCATGGATGGTGGGCGATGAAGGCCGCGGCGTACCCACCATTATCGAAATGGTCTCCATGACCCGCTTTGACTGCATGATCGGTTCCAGCTCGCTGATGCGCCAGGCGCTGACGCAGGCCAGCCACCATTGCGCTTACCGGCAGGTCGGTGGCCGGGCACTGACTGATCAGCCGCTGATGCAGAATGTGCTGGCCGACCTGGCCCTGGAAAGCGAGGCGGCATTGGCTCTGACCATGCGTATGGGTAGAGCGATCGATAATGCCCACGATGAACATGAGGAAAAATTCGCCAGACTGGTCACCGCAATAGGCAAATACTGGATCTGCAAACGCGCCCCGGCCATGATCAACGAGGCGCAGGAGTGCCTGGGCGGGGCGGGCTACGTGGAAGAGAGCATTTTGCCGCGGTTGTACCGCGAAGCACCGGTCAACTCCATCTGGGAAGGCTCGGGCAACGTTCAGTGTCTGGATGTGCTGCGCGCCCTATCCAAAGAGCCGGGCGTACTGGAGGTGCTATTCAACGAACTGGGGGATGGCCACGGCGATGCCCACCTGAAAAATCAAATTGAGCAGATCAAGGCGGACTTTCGCGATACCGACGACATCCAATACCGCGCCCGCCAACTGACCGAGGATGTCGCCGTGGCGTTGCAGGCAAAGTTGCTGCTGGAAGCGGGCAATGCGCTGGTGTCCGACGCCTTTATCGCCAGCCGGATCGCTGGACGCGGGCGCGTCTACGGCACCCTGCCCCGGGGCCTCGATGCAGCGGCATTGGTCGCTCGCTCTACTCCTAACACCTGATTAAGGCAGCGCCAGTGTCGAGAGGGAACTCGACACGCCGATTTAAACTGGACCTGCTGCAGCATGACCACTAGCATCGGTATCCCGCCACAGCCTCAGATCCCGGTATGAAACCGACCAGACCCAGAACCCCCAGCCCCAAGACACCAGCCCGTCAAAACACGCAGCCGCGCCGCCAGGCAGCACCCCCGCCGGCCAATCCACGCCTGATTGCATTGAACAAACCTTTTGATGTGCTGACGCAGTTTACCGATGACCAGGGCCGCGCCACGCTCAAGGACTTTGTAGATCAACCAGGCCTCTACCCGGCAGGCCGGCTGGACCGGGACAGCGAAGGCTTGCTGCTATTGACCAACGACGGGCGCCTGCAGGCGCGCATCTCCGACCCCAAGCACAAGCTGCCCAAGACCTACTGGGTGCAGGTGGAAGGCACACCCTCGCCACAACAGATTGACCAATTACGCGCTGGCCCGACGTTGAAGGATGGCCCCACCCGCCCGGCGCAGGTAACTCAGATGAACGAGCCCGCAGTGTGGCCACGCAATCCGCCCGTGCGTTTTCGCGCCAGCATCCCCACCACCTGGCTGAACATTACCATCAGTGAAGGGCGCAACCGGCAGGTGCGGCGCATGACTGCCGCCGTCGGCTTGCCCACCCTGAGGCTGATCCGGGTGAGCATCGGTGACTGGTCGCTGGCTGGCCTGCAACCCGGCCAATGGCGCGAGTTGTAGTGCCAGCCTGCGGCGGGTGCGGTGAATGACTTACTCCAGCCAGCCACCACCCAGCGCGGTATACAGCGACACCGTCGCCAACTCACGTTCACGCCGCGCTTCAATCAACGCCAAGCGATCCGCGAAGGTCCGACGCTGCACGTCCAGATACTGAGCGTAACTGTCGATACCACCCTCGTAACGCATTTCTGAAAGGGCCAAGGCGCGCTGGTTGCTGGCCTCCAGTGCCACCTGCGCCTGCTCCTGCCGCGCCAGTGTTTCGCGCCCCACCAGCGCATCGGCCACTTCAGTGAACGCCGTTTGTACCGTCAGCTCATAGTCAGCCACGGCTTGTTCGCGGCGCACCTGAGCCAGGTCCAGATTGGCGCGATTGCGCCCGGCAGTGAAGATCGGCAGATTAACCTGCGGCATGAACTGCCATGTGCGCGATCCGCCATCAAACAACCCGGACAACTCGCTGCTTGCCGAACCGAACATGCCTGTCAGACTGATGCTCGGAAAAAACGCAGCGCGTGCCGCGCCAATGTCCGCGTACCGCGCAACCAGACGATACTCGGCGGCGAGAATATCCGGGCGACGCTCAAGCAACTGCGACGGCAGACCCGGAGCCACCTCCTGGAACACGAGCGCTTCATTGCTGGCCTGCTGCTCGATGCCGGCGGGCAAACGCTCGACTATCAACAACTCCAGCGCGTTTCGCGCCATGACCAGCGTGCGCGTACTGCGCTCCACTTCAACCCGCGCGCTTTCAAGCAGGCTCTGGATTTCCTGGTATTCCAGCTCTGAAGCCGAGCCGTTATCGCGCCGCAAGGTAACCAGTTGCAGTGACTCCTCGCGGTTTGCCAGTGTCCGCTGCGACACCTCGAGTGCTTGTTGGCCTGCACGCAGGTTCAGATAGACCCGGCTGACTTCGGCAACCAGGCCGATATGCACTCCCCGCGCCGCTTCTTCGGTCGCCAGAAACTCCTGTAACGCCGACGCGGACAAGTTGCGCACCCGGCCAAACAGATCCAGCTCAAAGGCGGTCAGACCCAGACCAACCTGATAACTGCTTTGCACCTCGGAACGGCCGGTCATGGACAGGTCCGCAGGAAGCCGCTGGCGCGTGCCGTCTGCTTGTGCGCTGACAGCCGGCAAGCGTGCGGAGCCGGTAATCCGATACTGCGCACGAGCCGCTTCGATATCCAACAACGCCTGGCGCAGACTGCGGTTGTTGTTCACCGCCATCCCCACCAACTGCCGCAACTGTTCATCCTCGATGAAGCTCGACCAACCCAGCATCGACGCATCGGTGCCCGAGTGATTGACTATCGTCTCGGGCCAGTTAGCCGCCACGGGCGGCATCGGCCGCTCGTGCTTGGGAGCCAATGAACAACCTGCCAACACCAACACCATCGCCAACAACGGCATGCTCTTCAACGAGCCTTTATTGATACTCATATCAGCTCTCCGCTTGCGGCGATGGGGTAACCGGCGTCGTGGGGTTCTTTTTCTTTACCCTGGATAGCACCCAGACAAAGAACACCGGCACAAAAAGCACACCGAGAATGGTTGCACTCAACATGCCTCCAATCACCCCGGTACCAATCGCACGCTGGCTGGCGGCACCGGCGCCCGAGGCGATAGCCAGAGGCAGTACACCTAGAATAAAGGCCAGTGAGGTCATGACGATTGGACGAAACCGCAGCCGGGCTGCTTCCAGCGCAGCTTCCGATAGCGAATGCCCTTCGGCGTACAGATCCTTGGCGAATTCCACGATCAAAATCGCATTCTTGGCGGCCAACCCGATAATCGTAATCAGACCTACCTTGAAGTACACATCGTTGGACATGCCAAGCAAGGTCACGGCCAACACCGCCCCCAAGGCACCAATCGGCACAATCAATATGACCGACAGGGGAATCGCCCAGCTCTCGTACAAGGCGACCAGCAGCAGGAAGACGACCACCAGCGCCAGCCCCAGCAGGATCGGGGCCTGAGCGCCCGCCACCTTTTCCTGGAAGGACAAGCCCGTCCACTCGAATTCAACGCCCCTGGGCAGTTCGCTGACAAGACGCTCCATCTCTGCCATCGCCTCGCCACTGCTGTATCCCGGAGCCGCATCGCCCGAAATTTTGAAGGCGGGATAGCCGTTATAGCGAACGAACTGAACCGGCCCGGTCTCCCATTCCATATCGACGAAGGCTTCAAGCGGGACCTGCTCACCCTGACGGTTGGACACGTACAGTCGTTTGATGTCCTCCGGCGTCATTCGGCTGTCCACGTCCGCCTGAACAACCACCTTCTGCATACGCCCAAAGTTGGTGAACTCGTTGATCAACGCCGAACCGAAAGCGCTCGATATCGTCGCGCTGAGATCGCTGAAGCTGACACCCAGGGTTTCTGCCTTGGCCCGATCAATGTTCAGGCGAAGCTGAGGAGCATCTTCAAGACCTTCCATCATCGCGTACGCAATGATCGGGGAGCTATTGGCCTTCATCAGCAATTCATTCCGAGCCGCCACAAACGCCTCTCGTCCGAGCGCAGCACGATCCTGCAAGCGCAACGCAAAGCCCCCAGAGGTGCCCAGGCCATCGACCGAAGGCGGCACCACCGCAAAAATGGTCCCATCTTCGATACCGGCCAGACTCTCGTTGGCACGTTGTGCTTCGGCCATCACCGACTCCTCCGAGCCGCGATCAGACCAGTCAACCAGCGTCGGAAACGCCAGGGCGGCGTTCTGCCCCATGCCCGAGAAGCTGAAGCCCATGACCGAGACCACGTTGGCAACACTGTCACGGGAGATGAAATGCTGTTCCATCTGTTCAACCGTCCGCTCGGTGCGCGGCGACGTCGCGCCAGGCGGCAATTGCACATCCACGATCATATAGCCCTGGTCTTCGCTGGGAAGAAACGCCTCCGGCAGTCTCAGATAGGAGAAGGCCAGCGCCGCAACGATAGCGACATAGACCAGCATGAACATGCCGGAGCGTTTTACCAGGCCGCCGGTGGTACGCTGATACCCACGCGTCAGGCCGGAGAAGCGGCGATTGAACCAGCCGAAAAACCCTTTCTTCTCAACGTGCTGACCCTTGGGGATCGGCTTGAGCAACGTGACGCACAATGCCGGCGTCATACTCAATGCAAGGAAACCAGAGAACAGAATGGAGACGGCCAGTGACAGCGAGAACTGCTGGTAGATAACCCCGACCGAACCGCCCATGAAGGCCAGCGGGAAGAACACTGCCGACAGCACCATGGTGATCCCGACAATCGCTCCGGTGATCTGCTTCATGGCCTTTTTGGTAGCTTCCTTGGGAGACAGCCCCTCTTCCGCCATGATCCTCTCGACGTTCTCAACGACGACAATAGCGTCATCCACCAGAATACCGATAGCCAACACCATGCCGAACATGGTCATCATATTGATCGAGAAACCGATCACCGACATGACCGCAAAGGTGCCCAGCAGACACACTGGTACGACGATGGTCGGGATCAGGGTGTAACGGAAGTTCTGCAGGAACAGGAACATCACCATGAACACCAACACCACGGCTTCTGCCAGAGTAACAACCACCTTCTTGATGGCTACATCGACAAACACCGATGTGTCATAGGGTATCGAGTACTCCATGTCCTGAGGGAACAGCTCCGACAATTCCTCCATGCGTTCCTTCACCGCCTTGGCGGTCGCGATCGCGTTGGCGTCCGACGTCAACTGCACTGCCGCCGCCGCCGCCGGCTGACCATTGATGCGCGAGCTGAAGCGATACTCTTCACGGCCCATCTCTACCCGTGCGACGTCACCCAGCCTGACAGCGGAACCATCCGGATTGGCGCGCAGAACGATGTTCGCAAACTCATCGGGCGACTCCAGCGTGCCCTGAACCATCAGCGTGGCAGTCAATTCCTGTTCGCGCGTACTTGGCTGTTCACCAAAACTACCCGCCGGCACCTGCACGTTCTGTGCAGCAATGGCCTGATTGACCTCACTTATCGACAGGCCGTAACCCACCAGCTTGGAGGGGTCGACCCATACCCGCATGGCCCTCTCGGAAGAGAACATCTGTACCCGGCCCACCCCGGGCAAACGGCGGATTTCGTTATTGATATTACGAGCGGCGTAATCCGCAAGACCTACCGGGTCCTTGTCACCATCCTTGTAACTCAGCGCATAGATCAGCAAAAAGTTGGTGCTGGCCTGCTCTACCTGCAAACCTTGTTGCAGCACCGCTTGGGGCAAGCGCGCTTCGGCTCTTTTAAGCCTGTTCTGCACATCAACCTGAGCCAGATCAGGATCGGTACCCGGCTCGAACGTCACGTTGATTTCAGCCATACCATTGGAGCTGCTGGAGGACTCGTAATACATCAAGCCCTTGGCGCCATTAAGCTCCTCTTCGATCAGGCTGGTGACCGTCTCGTTGAGAATCGTCGCTGAAGCACCTGGATAGGTTGCATAAATCATGATCTGTGGCGGGGCCACATTGGGGTACTGAGCCACTGGCAGCGAAGGAATCGCCAGCAAGCCAGCCAGGGATATGAATATCGCCACGACAAAAGCAAAGTTGGGACGATCGATAAAAAACTGAGGCATGATCTTTCCTATGGGGTGATGCCGAATATGATCGGTTCAGAGGGCCACTTATTCAGCGGACGGCTGCTCGCTGCGCTCTTCTGCCAGCGTGTGATCAACCGGATTGACCTTCGCGCCAACATCTACCTTGGTCACACCATCAACAATGACGCGATCACCTTTTTCCAGACCCGACAGTACCTGCCATTCGGACCCACTCATCACACCCAACTCGACGGTGCGAGCCTGCACGGTGTCATCCGCATCGACAATACGTACTGACGGGACACTGTCGGTCCCGCGCAGAATTGCACGCTGCGGCACAAACACGGCGGAGGACTCAACACCCTGCTCGGTTTTTACCCGGACATACATCCCCGGCAGCAGCATCGCATCAGCGTTTGCCAACTCCGCACGCAAGGTAACCTGCCCGGTGCTGCGGTCCACCGACACATCGGAAAACAGCAAGCGCCCCTCGAACACTTCGCCACTCTGGCCCAGACTGACGCTGACCTTCGCTGCACCGTCTTCGCTCAAGGCAATCCGCCCCTCAGCCGCCGCTGAACGCAAACGAATCAGGTCATCAACCGATTGAGTGAAGTCTGCATAGATAGGGTCCAGTTGCTGAATGCGCGCCATGGGCGTGGCTTCGCCCTGGCCAACCAGAGCACCTTCGGTTACCAACGCGCGGCCAATACGGCCGTCGATAGGCGCCCGAACCGTTGCATAGTCCAGATCCAGTTGCGCTGCTTCCAACGCCGCCTGGGCTGACAACTTGTCCGCCTCCGCACTTTTTTTACCCGCTACCGCGTTGTCGTATTCCTGCTGGCTGATGGCACGCGCCTTGGCCAGCGGTTCGTAACGCTTTACCAAGCTGTTGGCCTGGTAAAGATTCGCTTCGGCTCTGGCCAGCGCTCCTTGTGCCTGAGAAAGAACCGCCTTGAGCGGCGCAGGATCAATTCTAAACAGAATGTCACCGGCCTTCACATCGGAACCCTCATCAAACAGACGCTCCAGCACGATGCCAGGAATTCGCGCCCGTACTTCAGCGCTGCGAGCGGGCTCGATCCGACCCGGTAGATCTCCGGTCAACATGCGCGAAGCAGGCTCAATGGTCTGCACACGGACGTTAGAAACGGGATGATCCTCAGGACCACCAGCGTCATCTTGTGCCTGGCAACCTGCCATGGTGATTAATGCGAGTAGTACAAACGTGGGTTTGAGCGAAAGGGGCCACTGCTTGAGCATCGTGCTTTTCCTTGAACGTTAATATTCCCAGCGCATAAAGGCCCAGGTACCATCACAACGGACAATGATACTCCCATGAATCATTTGAATCAAATTTGATTCATTATTGCTTCTAAGACGTTTTTGTGAGCGAGATTGTGGTTTAATAACCCCAGATCCTGACGGGTTAATCCGTTATATTTTATTGACCGATAAGAGTTTGATGACTCCCGACACTGAAGAAACGCTGCTGCGCTCCTTAGCACTGACACTGACAGAGAATCCTGGCGCAACCTTGCAGGAAATGGCCAAGGCCGCTGGCGTCAGCCGAGCGACCCTGTATCGTTTTGCTCCCACTCGCGAGCAACTGATGGATATACTTAAACAGCATATGCTCAAGGTAATGACCCGCATCATGGACACGGCAGGACTGGAAACGCTGCCGCCCATGCAGGCGCTACGCCAACTGATCACCAACTACATAGCGGAGAAGGAATTTTGCGCATTCATGATGACGCAATTCGACCCGTACATTAAGAAAAATACCGAATCACCGATACCTGGTGAGTGCGCCGTTCATGAGGAGCGACTTGATCGCTTCTTCCAACAGGGCCAGAACGCAGGCGTGTTTCGGGCCAACGTGCCCAATCGCTGGCTTACTGACATGTTTTTCTGCTTTATTTTCGGATTATGTGAGTCGGAATACCGAGGCCGGATTGCCCGCGCGGACATGGAAACATTGTTCGAGGACATGTTTCTATATGGCGCGTTGGCTCGATAATCTCTCTCAGTAACGCACCCCGAATAACCTGAACACGAACCCCAGCAGCCAGATAGGGCCGATCAGCAGAAACTGCAGATCTTTGAAGAACGAGGGTTTCTTGCCCTCCAGATGGTGACCGACAAACTGACCCACCCAGGCCAGAATGAATATCGCCACGCAGGGAATGAATACATAGGTCATCATGCTCAGAATCAGCAGCATGATCAGACTCAACACCAGCATCGCAGCGGTAATACGCCACGATAGGGTCGCGTAAAAGGCCAGGGCTACTGCCACTGCCAGAATCGAGACCCAGGGGTGAATCGCCCAGAGAATTCCCAATACACTGAAGGTGATCAGCGGCACGCAGATCCAATGCAGCAATTTGTTGGTTGGATTGCGATGGCTCTCGCCGTATTCATCGAACCATTGATCTATCGCTTTCATGCCCGGCACCTCAGTTATTGTTTTTACAAAAAACAGTATCCTCTGCCTCCCCGCCCGGCGCCATGACCTTGAAAGCCAGCCTGGTCCCCCTGCCGATACAGGGCGCTTGATGTTAAGCTTAGCCGATGAAAACACTTCTACCTTTCCGTCCCGTTGTACTCTGCCTGTCAGGGCATGACCCAAGCGGCGGCGCCGGCCTGCAGGCCGATATTGAAGCACTGATTGCCCAGGGCTGCCACGCGGCACCTACGGTCACCGCCCTGACGGTGCAGAACACCGTCGATGTCAGCGACTTCAGGGTTCTGGATCGCGAGTGGGTGATGGCCCAGGCCAATGCCGTACTCGACGATATGCCGGTATCAGCGGTCAAACTGGGCATGCTTGGCAATCTGGCGATGGTCGATACGATTGTCGAATTGATGCAGGCCCATCCCGAACTGCCGCTGGTATGCGACCCCGTGTTACGCGCCGGCGGTGGCGGTTCGCTAGGCAAGGACGATGTCGCCTATGCCATGCGTGAAAAGCTACTGCCATTGGCATTGATTGCCACGCCCAACCTGCCAGAAGCGCGGCTGCTCGCCGAGCTGCCCGAGGGCAGCGCCGATGAATGTGCCGCCCGGCTATTACCCTACTGCCGCAACCTGCTGATTACCGGCGGCCATGGTGAGGAGCGGGAAATCCATAATCGGCTGTACTGCCGCGACGGCGCCGAACACACCTTTATCTGCCAGCGCTTGCCAGGCAGCTATCACGGCTCGGGCTGCACTCTGGCCAGCGCCCTGGCCGGCCGGCTGGCACTCGGAGAAGAGCTCGTCAGCGCGGTGAAATCAGCGCTCGACTATACCTGGCGTACTCTGCGCGATGCGGAACAGCCCGGCCACGGGCAATATGTTCCCAGACGCCTGCCATTGGATTTCTGCTCTTGAGCAGCTCGCCCCGTGGGCTTTATGCAATCACCGATAGCGAACTGCTGGCCGGTGACCGGCTTTTACCCTGGGTCGACGCCGCCCTCGCCGGCGGTGCGCGGCTATTGCAGTACCGTGACAAATCAGCCGACACCGGCCGACGCCGCGATCAGGCTCAACAACTCAAATCCCTCTGTGATTACTACGGCGCACATTTGATCATCAACGATGATCTGGCCCTGGCCAGTGAACTGGCCGTGGGGTTGCACCTGGGCCGCGAAGACGGCAGCCTGCGCGAAGCCCGCCAGCAACTCGGCGAGCACGCCATTATTGGCGCCACCTGCCACGCCAGCCTGGAATTTGCTGAGCAGGCCCGGGACGCAGGTGCCAGTTACATTGCCTTCGGACGCTTCTTCCAGTCGGTGACCAAACCCGGCACACCGGCAGCCACGCCGCTGCTACTGGAACAGGCGCGTAAACATTTCAATCTGCCGATCGTCGCCATTGGCGGCGTTACCCTGCATAACGCTCCGCAATTGATCAGCTCGGGCGCCAGCCTGCTGGCCGTAGTCCATGGCCTGTTTGGCGCACCCTCGCCAGCCGAGGTCGAACGTCGCGCACGCGGCTTCACCGAACTGTTCCAGACACTTTGAGAGAATCCCCTATGTCCCGCTCAGAAACCCTCTTCGCCCAAGCCCAGAAACATATCCCCGGCGGCGTCAACTCGCCGGTACGCGCCTTTCGCAGTGTCGGCGGCACGCCGTTATTCTTCAAGCATGCCGAAGGCGCCTATGTGACCGATGAAGATGACAACCGCTATGTGGACTATGTGGGTTCCTGGGGGCCGATGATTCTCGGCCACAGCCATCCTGCGGTACTGGATGCGGTACGCACTCAGCTGCAACATGGCCTGTCCTACGGCGCACCCACGGCCATGGAAACCGAGATGGCCGATCTGGTCTGCGAACTGGTGCCCTCGATGGAAATGGTCCGCATGACCAGCTCCGGCACCGAAGCCACCATGAGTGCTATCCGTCTGGCTCGGGGCTTTACCGGCCGCGACAACATCATCAAGTTTGAGGGTTGCTACCACGGGCACTCCGACAGCCTGCTGGTCAAGGCCGGTTCAGGCGCACTGACCCAGGGCGTGCCCAGCTCCGCAGGCGTACCCGCCGACTTCGCCAAACACACGCTGACCTTGCCCTTCAATGATATTGACGCGGTCAAAACCCTGCTGGCTCAAGCCGGCCAGGACGTTGCCTGCATTATCGTTGAACCCGTGGCCGGCAACATGAACTGCGTACCGCCGGCACCGGGCTTTCTTCAGGGCCTGCGCAGTCTCTGCGACGAGCACGGCATAGTGCTGATTTTCGACGAAGTCATGACCGGCTTCCGCGTCGCCCTGGGCGGCGCGCAGGCCTATTATGGCGTCACCCCTGACCTGACCACCTTCGGCAAGATCATTGGTGGCGGTATGCCAGTGGGCTGCTTCGGCGGCAAACGGCAGATCATGGAAGTCATTGCGCCACTGGGTCCGGTATATCAAGCAGGCACCCTGTCGGGCAATCCGCTGGCGATGGCTGCCGGCCTGACTACGTTAAAACTGATCAGCCGACCCGGCTTTCACGATGAGCTAACCGACTACACCAGCCGGCTGCTTGCGGGGATGCAGGAGCGTGCTGACGCGGCAAGCGTGCCCTTCGTTACCACCCAGGCCGGCGGCATGTTTGGTCTGTATTTTTCCGGAGCTGACGACATCGTCACTTTTGATGACGTCATGGCCAGCGATACCGAGCGCTTCAAAGGCTTCTTCCACGGCATGCTGAATAACGGCGTCTATCTGGCACCCAGCGCCTTCGAAGCAGGCTTCACCTCCATCGCCCACGGCGAAACCGAGCTGAAGTTGACGCTGGACGCCGCTGAAAAGGTCTTTGCCAACCTATGATCGCGCTGAGCTACCTGCTGTTGAGTGGCGCCTGCGTGGGCCTGTGCTTCTGGCTCTGGCGCCGCAAGAGTGCGCTGCATGCCGTGGGCCAGGGTGCGCTGAAAGCCAGTATGGTCGCGCTAGTGCTTACTGCTGGCACCGCCGTCCTGCTCGGCCTGCAGGGCTGGGGTTTGAACCACAGCAGCGTCGAGCATGCCCAGCGCATGCTTGGGCTCGCCGCGCAACATATGAGCCTGCCCCTGCTCGGTCTGGCCTGCCTGGTCCTCGGCCGCGGGCTGAGCTGGAAGCCGGTCATCTGGAGCCAGATCATTCTCGGCCTGCTGGCATTCTACGAGCTGTCCCGCTACCTGGAGTGGCAGGCGCAATATCAATGGCTGGTCAACCTGATCGGTGCGGCGAGCCTGGCCTTGGTTGCGTTTTTGTACCGGCGCCAGGATCTGCGCGTCAGTGTGCTCTGCGTTGTCGGGCTGGCCAGCTTGCTGGCCCCCGCCCTGCTCGAAGGCAGCCTGCCGTTAGCCAGTTTGCTGGATAGCAGCCTGCAAGCCAGTTGGTTGCTGCAGGGCTTCGTCGCCTGCGCGTTGGCAGTTGGCCTGCTCGCGGAACAGGCGCACAATAGACAGAACGACAGCCAACACAGCGAATCCAAGGTCGCTTCAGACTCATGAGTAGACTACTGCCAAACCGCCTTCTGCCCTTGCGACTGACAGGCTGCTGCCTGCTGGTGATGGCGCTCAGCCCTGTGGCGGCCACCGCCCAGACAGGCAGCAACCCTCTGCTGGTCAGTACCGAAGAGCGCTGCGCTATCAATAGGGTGGATGACGAAAGCCTGGAATTGGCCATTGAAGCCTGCGAAACGGCCGCGGACGAGGGCGACCTGCAGGCGTTGTTCGAGATGGGCGAGCTCTACTACCGCGGCGAGCGGGTGGAAAAGGATATCGAGCAGGCGCTGGCCTGGTTTGAGCAGGCCTCCGTGCAGGGCCACCCCGGCGCCCAATACCAGTTGGGGCTGATGCACTATCAGGGTGAAGGTGTGACCCGCAACCTGCCGCAAGCCTACATCATCCTCAAGATGGCGGCCGTGAATGGCAAGGATGAAGCCATGGACGCCAGCGACCAGATCGCGCTGCAGATGAACGCCGAGGAGCTGGATGTCGCGACTCAGGTGCTGGGCACGCTGTTTCGCAACTATCTGGCGCAGATCCGTGAAGAGCAGTTACAGGGAACGCCCGCACAACCAGCCAGTAGTCAGCCGCAGGATCCGCAGATGGACTCCACCTTCGGGCCGACTCAGCCGCTGGACTAAAACCGGCGGCCAGCGTCAGAGCCTGTGCCAAGCCTCAAGTGGGCTGCGGCGGCATCGGGAAGTTCATCACATTGCCGCCACCTTTGGCTTCACTGATCTTCGCCTGACCAATCCGCTCGACTTCATCAATGCGCACGATCGATTGCAGCGGAATAAAGCTGCGCTCGACCCCTTCAAACTGGGTTTTCAGCTTTTCTTCAGCGGGATCAACCAGTAGCTGCGAGCGCTCGCCAAACAGCAATTCCTCTATCTCCAGAAAGCCCCATAGGTCGCTCTGGAAGATATGCCGGGCATAGAGCTCGTACACCTGACCCTGGTTGAGGAAAATAACGCGAAAAATCGGCTGCTTGTCTTTGCTCATCGTGGAACCATCAAACCTGTATCTTGGGCGAGCCGAACGGGCGGGTGCGGCGGTCGCGGATCATAGCACAGCGCGGGACATGCACCGCTTCATCAGTGTATAATTCCGCTTTTTACAAGGTTACGCTCAGCAAATCCCATGGCCAAGAAACTCTTTATTCAGACCCACGGTTGCCAGATGAACGAGTATGACAGCTCGCGTATGGCTGACCTGCTCGGCGAAAATCAGGCAATGGAATTGACCGACCGCCCCGATGAAGCGGACGTGATCCTGCTCAACACCTGCTCGATCCGCGAAAAGGCTCAGGAAAAGGTCTTCTCTGAACTGGGCCGCTGGCGGCCGCTGAAGGACAAGAACCCTGATCTGATTATTGGCGTGGGCGGCTGCGTTGCCAGCCAGGAAGGCGCCGCTATCCGCGACCGCGCGCCCTATGTGGATGTGGTGTTTGGCCCGCAGACGCTGCATCGCTTGCCGGAAATGATCAACGCCGCACGCACCACGCACAAACCCCAGGTGGACGTGTCTTTCCCGGAAATCGAGAAATTTGACCGCCTGCCCGAGCCCCGTGTTGATGGCCCGACCGCGTTCGTTTCAATCATGGAAGGCTGCAGCAAGTATTGCAGCTTCTGTGTGGTGCCTTATACCCGTGGTGAAGAAGTCAGCCGCCCGTTTGATGACGTGCTCGCCGAGTGCATTCACCTGGCCGAAAACGGCGTACGTGAAGTCACGCTGCTGGGCCAGAATGTCAACGGCTACCGCGGCCAGACCCACGACGGCAAGATCGCCGACCTGGCTGACCTGATTCGCGTGATTGCCGAGATCGACGGCATCGACCGCATTCGCTATACCACCTCGCACCCGCTGGAGTTTTCCGACAGCCTGATTCTGGCCCACGCGGAAGTCCCCGAGCTGGTCAAGTACCTGCACCTGCCTGTGCAATCCGGTTCCGACCGGGTACTGGCTGGCATGAAGCGCAATCACACGGCGCTGGAATACAAATCACGCGTGCGCAAACTGCGCGCGGCCGTGCCGGACATGATTCTCAGCTCGGACTTCATCATCGGCTTTCCTGGTGAGACCGATAAGGACTTCGAGCAGACCATGAAGCTGGTCGAAGAGGTAGGCTTTGATTTCTCCTACTCCTTTATCTACAGCGCCCGACCCGGCACGCCGGCCTCTGACCTGGTGGACAACACCCCGACTGAGGTCAAGAAGCAGCGTCTGCAGATTCTGCAGAACCGCTTGAATCAGCAAGGCTTTGACAATAGCCGACGCATGGTTGGTACGACTCAGCGGATTCTGGTTACCGATTATTCGAAGAAAGATCCGGGCATGCTTCAGGGCCGCACCGAGCATAATCGTATCGTCAACTTCCGCTGTGACAATCCGCGATTGATCGGCCAGTTCGTTGACGTGCTGGTCGACGAGGCACTGCCGCACTCCCTGCGCGGCAGCCTGGTCGCCGAGACTGTCCACTAAGCTATGCACCCTGGCTTTTCGCGCGGCCGCTCGGCCGCGCATTTCTACCTATCAGGCTTCTTTGCATCGCGTGCTTTGCGCGCTATGCTGTGGATTCCTGAATGCCACGAGGCGACTGACAGATCACTTTGAACGCTCCCCTGCACATACATCGCTTTACTATCGAACCCGTTGATTCACGCCGCTTTGCCAGCCTCTGCGGCCAATTTGACGAACACCTGCTCCTCATTGAACAGCGGCTGGGCATTGAAGTGCGCAACCGAGGTAACCAATTCGAGCTGATCGGTGATGCCGAACTGACCCGTTCCGCCGAAGCGGTGCTGCGCCAGCTGTATCGCGAGACCCGCGACAACGGCGAGCTGACGCCCGATACCGTCCATCTGTTTCTGCAGGAATCCGGGCTCGAAAGCCTAAGCGCTGCCTTGCAGCAGGAAGGCACCGGCAAACCGGTGATCTTGCGCACTCGACGCATGACCATCCAGCCGCGCGGGCCGAACCAGCAAAGCTATGTGCGCTCCATTCAGGAACACGATATCAACTTCGGTATTGGCCCTGCCGGTACTGGCAAGACCTATTTGGCAGTGGCTTGCGCGGTAGACGCGCTGGAGCGCGAGCAGATTCGCCGGATCCTGCTGGTACGTCCGGCGGTGGAAGCAGGCGAAAAACTCGGCTTCCTGCCCGGCGACCTATCGCAGAAGATCGACCCTTATCTGCGCCCCCTATATGACGCACTCTACGAAATGCTCGGGTTCGAGAATGTGGCCAAGCTGATCGAAAAACAGGTGATCGAGGTCGCTCCTCTGGCCTATATGCGCGGCCGGACATTGAACAACAGCTTTATCATTCTCGACGAGAGCCAGAACACCACGCTGGAGCAGATGAAAATGTTCCTGACCCGGATCGGCTTCGGCTCAACGGCGGTCATTACGGGTGACGTTACCCAGGTCGACCTGCCGCGCGGCACCAAATCCGGCCTGGCCCATGTGGTGGAAGTACTGAAAGACGTCAAGGGCATTGGCTTTACCCATTTCAAATCCAAAGACGTCGTACGCCACCCCCTGGTGCAGCGTATCGTTGAAGCTTACGACATGTTTGAACTGCGCCAGGAAGGTCAGCGCCAGGAGAACCAGCGTAAGAATGACCCGCGCCAGGAGCGCAGCGATGAGCCCTGAGCCGATGACCATAGAGCTGGACCTGCAACAGGCCAGTAGCGCCACCAACCTGCCCGACGAGGAAAGCTTCAGGCGCTGGGCCGGGTTGGCCCTGCAGGACAAACCCGGCCACGAACTGACCATCCGTGTGGTGGACGAGGCTGAAAGTCAGATCCTGAACCAGCAATACCGCGGCAAGGACTACCCTACCAACGTACTGTCGTTCCCGGCGGATCTGCCGCCCGAACTGAATATCCCGCTGCTCGGTGATCTGGTGATCTGTGCCCAGGTGGTCGAGCGTGAAGCGCAGGAACAGCACAAACCCCTTCAGGCCCATTGGGCGCACATGGTCATTCATGGCTGTCTGCACCTGACTGGCCATGATCATATCGACGACACCGAAGCCGAGCAGATGGAATCTCTGGAGCGCCAGTTACTGGCGCAACTGGGGATTGCCGATCCTTACGAAGCCGCCGACTTCATCCCTGCAAGCAACGAGTATAAGGAACCATGAGCGAAGATCGATCGACCAACGGACACAAGACCTGGCTGGACAAACTGGTCCAGGCTTTTGTCCACGAACCCAAGAACCGCCAGGAATTACTTGAGCTGCTGCGCGAAGCGCACGCCAATGAAGTTCTGGACATCGAAGCCTTGTCGATCATCGAAGGCGCTCTGCAGGTGTCCGACATGCAGGTGCGGGATATCATGATCCCGCGCTCGCAGATGATTACCATCAAGTCCAGCCAGACGCCCCGTGAATTTCTACCGGACGTGATCGAAGCTGCGCACTCGCGCTTCCCGGTGATCGGCGACAGTGTCGACGATGTGCTTGGCGTGCTGCTCGCCAAGGATCTGCTGCCCTTGCTGCTGCAGGACAATACCGACCGCTTCAACATCAAGGAAATCCTCCGCCCGGCCACCTGCGTGCCCGAGTCCAAGCGCTTGAACGTGCTGCTCAAGGAGTTCCGCGCGACCCGCAATCACATGGCCATCGTGATTGACGAGTACGGCGGGGTATCAGGGCTGGTGACGATCGAGGACGTGCTGGAGCAGATCGTTGGCGATATCGAGGACGAGCATGATGTCGACGAGGACAGCCATATCAAGCCATTGCCCAGCGGCGACTTTCTGGTCAAGGGGCTGACGCCCATCGAAGACTTCAACGAGCATTTCGATACCGAGTTTTCCGATGAAGAGTTCGACACTGTCGGCGGCCTGGTGATGAATGCCTTCGGTCATTTGCCCAAGCGCAATGAAGTCGCCGAACTGGAAGGCTTCCGGGTCCGCGTGCTCAACGCCGACAGCCGCCGCGTGCATCTGCTCAGGGTTACCCTGGCTAAATCCTGAGGAATGCTAATAACGTGCTGATGCAATGGATAGACCGGCTACGCGGGCCGGGCTGGATGGGCAACCTGCTGGCCATCGCAGCCGGCGCCTTGACCACCCTGGCGCTTGCCCCCTTCGACCTGTGGCCCCTGGGCCTGTTATCCATCGCACTGCTCTACCAGGGGCTGCAACATCTGGCCCCGCGCCAGGCCGCACTGCGCGGTTGGTGCTGGGGTCTGGGCCTGTTCGCCAGTGGCGTATCCTGGGTTTACATCAGCATTCACGTGCACGGATATGCTTCTCCTTTGCTGGCGGGCTTGCTGACCGGGTTGTTCGTTGGCGGACTGGCGCTGATTATCGCCCTTACGGCCTGGCTCTGGGCCGGCTGGCTGCGACCTGTCACTGCCGGATGGTGGTCCTGCATTGGCTTTGCCTGCCTGTGGGTCGCCCAAGAAATTTTCCGCGGCTGGTTTCTTACCGGCTTCCCCTGGCTCTACCAGGGCTATATCCATACCGACACCTGGCTAAGCGGCTACGCACCGCTGGGCGGAGTCTGGCTACTCAGCCTGCTGACCGTTATCAGTGCCTGCCTGCTCGCCGAGCCTGCCCTATGGAAGCGTATTCCCCGGGCCGCCTGCGCTGTAGCAGTACTGCTGGCGATCTGGCTCGGCGGCATGGCCCTGCGCACTGTCGAATGGACCCAGCCCGCGGGTGAACCGCTCTCGGTAGCACTGATCCAGGCAGACATACCCCAGTCGCGCAAATGGGACCCGGACCATATCCAACACACCCTGAGCCTGTACCGGGACATGAGCTATGCACAGGGCCCAGTGGATCTGATCCTGTGGCCCGAAACCGCGGTGCCTGTCCTGCAATCCCAGGCCCAAGGGTTTGTCGACGCCATGGCTGCCAACTTTGCCGAACAGGGAACGACCCTGATTACCGGCATACCGGTGGACGATTACGAGACCGGTGAACTGCGTATCTACAATGGCATCATGGTCGCCGGCAGTGCCGATAATCAGTACCTGAAAAACAAGCTGGTGCCCTTCGGCGAATATGTGCCGCTGGAGCAGGTACTGCGGGGGCTGATCGCCTTCTTTGACCTGCCCATGTCGAGTTTTTCCCGTGGCCCGGCGGTCCAGGCGCCGCTGCAAGCAGCAGGTTACCGCCTGGCGCCCTTTATCTGCTACGAAGCGGTTTACCCCGACTTCGCCGCCAGACTGGCAGCGCAGAGCGAGTTGCTGATCACCATCAGCAACGATAGCTGGTTTGGCGAATCCATCGGCCCCCTGCAGCATCTGCAAATGGCCCGCATGCGCGCGATTGAAAGTGGCCGCTGGATGATTCGTGGCACCAACAATGGCGTTACGGCATTGATCGATCATCGGGGCGAAATAACCGCCCGTATCCCCCAGTTCGAGCAAGCGGCGTTGAATGGCTGGGTCCAGCCCCGCGAGGGGCTAAGCCCTTACCTGCGTTGGCGCAGTTGGCCATTAGGCCTGGCGGTGCTGGCCGTTCTGCTGGTGAGTGTCGTGCGCCGCAGGCGTTCCCGGCCAGCAGCCTGAATCAGGGCAGACCTGCAGTTCCTGAATGATCCGCCAGAGCAGTTGCTGGTCCTCGGCGCTCAGACCGCTCAGTTCCAGCTCCAGCACCGGCGGTGCGCGGCCTGCCATCCAGTGACGCGTGCGGGCCACATCCATGGCCTGATCAAGACGGCGTAGCAGCCGCCCATAGGAAGAATCTCGAGGCCAGTCGCTAAGTACTACGGGCGCCGTGCCTTTCATCTAGCCAACCTCCGGTTATTGGGTTAGCGGCTCAAGTGGCCGGGAATTGTTCATTGAGCATAGTCGTCCATAAACAGAGCGCAGCGGCCTGGCGACGAATGGCGTTGGCGCGCATGTGAACGCGCCTTGGACTACCTGCAACCTGCCCGGTGGTGTATCCTGCGCTATTGATTTGCAAAGACATCCTGCCGCACGACGCGGCGGCACCGAGCACGCTGGCTACCCTGCGGCACCCTGCTCCCAGATTCGATGCCTGCGCAGCTACCCCCAGCCAAACGAGCTCAGATAGCCCAAACCATGCAAGAACAGTATTCCCCCCGCGATATCGAACGCAGCGCCCAGACCGAATGGGATACCAGCAACGCCTTCAAGGTGAGCGAAACCCCTGATCGCGAGACCTTCTACTGCCTGTCCATGTTCCCTTACCCAAGCGGCAAGCTACACATGGGCCATGTGCGCAACTACACGATTGGCGATGTTATTTCCCGCTATCAGCGCATGCAGGGCAAGAACGTGCTGCAACCCATGGGTTGGGATGCGTTTGGCATGCCGGCGGAAAACGCGGCGATGAAAAACAAGGTCGCCCCGGCCAAGTGGACCTACGACAACATCGACTACATGCGCACCCAGTTGAAGAGCCTGGGCCTGGCGATGGACTGGTCACGCGAGTTTGCTACCTGTACACCAGAGTATTACCGCTGGGAGCAGTGGCTGTTTACCAAGTTGTTCGAGCAGGGTGTGATCTACCGCAAGAACGGCACGGTCAACTGGGACCCCGTTGACCAGACCGTGCTGGCCAACGAGCAGGTGATTGATGGCCGCGGTTGGCGCTCCGGTGCCCTGATCGAAAAACGCGAAATCCCGATGTATTACTTCCGTATCACTGATTACGCGGAAGAGCTGCTGAGCTCGCTGGATGAACTGACCGGCTGGCCGGAACAGGTCAAGACCATGCAGCGCAACTGGATCGGCAAGTCAGTGGGCATGGAAGTGCACTTCCCCTACGATACCGACAGTATCGGTGAGCAAGGCAAGTTGAAGGTATTTACTACCCGGCCTGACACGCTGATGGGGGCCACCTACGTGGCCGTTGCCGCCGAGCACGCGCTAGCCACCCTGGCTGCCCGCAGCGACAGCATCCTGCAGGGCTTTATCGACGAGTGCAAACGCGGCGGCGTGGCTGAAGCCGACATCGCCACGCAGGAAAAGAAAGGCCGTCCGACCAGCCTGTTCGTCACCCATCCATTGACCGGAGAAAAACTGCCGGTCTGGGTTGCCAACTATGTACTGATGACCTACGGCGAAGGCGCCGTGATGGCCGTCCCGGCCCATGATGAGCGCGATTTTGAGTTCGCCAGCAAATATGAGCTACCCATCAAGCCGGTGGTACGCACCTCGGCAGGCGACGAAACCCCCGCTCCCTGGCAGGATGCCTACGGCGAAAAGGGCGTACTGATCAATTCTGGCGACTTCGACGGTCTGGACTTTGTTGGTGCGCTCAAATCCATTGGTGATGCGCTGGTGGAAAAGGATCTTGGCGCACCGCGCACCCAGTTCCGCCTGCGCGACTGGGGTATCAGCCGCCAGCGCTACTGGGGCTGCCCGATTCCAATTATCCACTGCGATACCTGCGGTGACGTGCCGGTGCCGGAAGATCAACTGCCGGTAGTACTGCCTGAAGATGTGGTGCCCGATGGCGCCGGCAGCCCGCTGGCAAGAATGCCCGAGTTTTACCAATGCATCTGCCCGACCTGCGGCGGCCAGGCCAAGCGTGAAACCGATACCATGGACACCTTTGTCGAAAGCTCCTGGTATTTCGCCCGCTACGCCTCGCCACATTACGATCAAGGCATGGTCGACCCGAAAGCCGCCAATCACTGGCTGCCGGTCGATCAATATATCGGCGGTATTGAACACGCGATCCTGCACCTGCTGTATGCGCGCTTTTTCCACAAGCTGATGCGCGATCAGGGCCTGGTCGACTCCAATGAGCCGTTCAAGAACCTGCTGACCCAGGGCATGGTCATCGCCGAGACCTATTACCGTCTTGAGGATAATGGCAGCAAGACCTGGTTCAACCCGGCCGATGTCGAGGTCAAACGCGACGGCAAGGGCAAGATTATCGCGGCGCACCTGGCCAGCGATGGTCAGCCGGTGGAGATTGGCGGCATCGAGAAGATGTCCAAGTCCAAGAACAACGGCGTGGACCCGCAGTCGATGATTGACCAGTACGGCGCCGATACCTGCCGGCTGTTCATGATGTTCGCCTCACCACCAGACATGAGCCTGGAATGGTCCGATACCGGCGTAGAGGGAGCGCACCGCTTCCTGCGCCGGGTCTGGCGTCTGGCGCATCAGCACCACGCGGCGGGCAGCACCACGGCGCTTGATATCGACGTGCTCAGCGATGATCAGAAGGCCGTACGACGCTCGATCCATCTGGCGATTCGTCAGGCCAGCCAGGATATCGGCCAGCACCACAAGTTCAATACCGCGATTGCGGCGGTCATGACACTGATGAACGTGCTGGAAAAAGCGCCGCAGACTCAGGATCAGGATCGCGCTCTGCTGCAGGAAGGGCTGGAAACCGTCTGCCTGCTGCTGGCCCCGATTACTCCGCATATCAGCCATGCGCTGTGGCAGCAACTGGGCCACTCGACGTTGGCGATCGACGCTCCCTGGCCGGTACTGGATGAATCCGCGCTGGTTCAGGATACGCTGCAGCTGGTTATCCAGGTGAACGGCAAGTTGCGCGGGCAGATCGAAGTGGCTGCCGATGCCAGTCGCGAGGCTGTAGAAGCGGCCGCGCGCGAGAACGAAAACGTAATACGTTTTACCGAGGGCCTGAGCATCCGCAAAGTGATTGTGGTCCCGGGCAAACTGGTCAATATTGTCGCCAACTGATATGCAACGGAGAGCCAAGATGTTTCTGAATCGTCCTCATCAGCTACTGGGCTGTGCTGTACTCGGGTTGAGCCTGCTACTGAGCGGCTGCGGCTTCCAATTGCGCGGCATGGGTACCGATATGGTCACCCTGAAGGAATTGCGGGTTGAGTCGCGCGACAACTACAGCGAACTGCACCAGGGTCTGGAACAGGCACTGGAAGATAACGGCGTCAACATTACCGCCAGCGCGCCTTATCGCTTGCAGCTACTGGAGGAAGAGCGCCAGCGCATTGCCGTGAGTTACACCAGCCGCTCAGCGCCTGCCGAATACGAACTGACCAATAATCTCAGATTCCAGGTCAGCGACACCGACGGCCGCGCCCTGGTTGGCCCTGAGACCATTACCGCACGGCGCATCTTTGTATCCAACCGGGATAACATCACCGGTAGCAATGAAGAAGAAGCCTTGCTGCAGGTGGAGATGCGCCGTGATCTGGTCAGGCAGATGCTGTTTCGTCTGGCCAGCCTGAGCGAAGGCGAGCTGGCGGCCCGCTCCAGAGCCCTTGAACAGCAGGCCACTCCGCCCGCACCATGAAGCTCAATAGCGCCCAGCTATCGCGCCAGTTGCAGGATAGTCTGGCGCCAGTCTATGTAGTCAGCGGCGATGACCCGCTGCTGACCGGCGAAGTGGCGGATCAGATCCGCGCGGCATGTCGTCAGGCCGGCAGCGAAGAGCGTCAGGTCTATCATGTCGAACGCAGCTTTGACTGGAGTCAGTTGCATGATGCCAGCCATAGCCTCTCGCTGTTTGCCCAGAAGCGTCTGATCGAACTGCGGATACCCGGCGGCAAGCCGGGTGACGAAGGTGGCAAGGCGATTATGGCCTGGCTCGATATGCCGCCCGAGGACACCACGCTGCTGATCAGCCTGCCCAAACTCGATGGTGCCAGCCAGCGTACCAAGTGGGCCAAGGCCCTGACCGATCACCCACAAAGCCGCTTTATCCAGATCTGGCCGATTGAAGCCCAGCAGCTTCCGGGCTGGATGCGCGACCGGTTGGCCAGTGCCGGCCTGCACGCCAGCCCGGACGCGCTTGAGCTGCTCAGCGCGCGGGTGGAAGGTAACCTGTTGGCTGCCGCGCAGGAGATCGAGAAACTCAAACTCTATTGCCAGAATGGTCAACTGGACCTGCAGACCGTGCAGCAAGCGGTGGCCGACAGCGCACGCTTTGATGTCTTCAACCTGGTGGATGCCATGCTCAAGGCTGAGCCGCAACATGCGTTGCGTATCCTCCAGGGCTTGAAGAGCGAGGGAGTCGAGGCGCCTATCGTGCTCTGGTCACTGGCCAGAGAGATTCGCGCGCTGGCCAACATGGCCCAGGATATACGCCGCAATATCCCACTGGATCGGATCTTCGCCAGCCAACGCCCCCCTGTATGGGACAAGCGCAAACCACTCCTGACCCAGGCCCTACAACGCCACCCGGTGCATGCGTGGGAGCAGTGGCTGCGAGCAGCGCAGATCATTGACGAGCAGATCAAGGGCCAACACCCAGGCTCAGCCTGGGATGGTCTTGCGGCTATCGTGGCGGGCGTGGCTGGATTGAAACTGCCGATGCTGGCGTCCGCCGGCCATTAGCGCACAGCCAACGCCCTCTTGCAGAGGTTCGGCAGCCGCCGGCGCGCCTGGCTGGGAGCTTCAAGGTGTGCTGAAGTTGAACACATGATCCCAGTCATCGGTATCCACAAAGCCCAGCAAGCGAGCCTGGTCTGCCTGTGGCTCTACTGACAGAAAAATCGCGGTACCGTATTCAGGGGTGTCACTGGAAAACCCCAGATCATCCTCAAACCGCGCTATACAGCTGCTATGGGTTACCAGCACCAGATTTCTGCCCTGCTGCTTGTTCGCCAGTGCGTCTCGCAGCAAGGTATCTTCCTTGCGGCAGTTGTAAAGCCAGCCCTGATCGCTGCTTCTGCTGCTGAACAGCAGATCTGCGGTCTGATCAGTACGCGCCAAAGGGCTGTTATAAATATCAGTCTTGTCCAGACCTAATTGAAAGAAGTCATCCGACAACTCAGCTGCCACCAGGACCGAGCGGGCTGTGAGGCCGTCCTTCTCCACAAGACAGGGTACGTCCGCCCGATCACAACGTTCCAGATGCCGGACAACGACTATGGAGTCGCCCTTGGCCCAGCTGTCGTAAAGAAACTGACGCTCTATAGCATCGCTATCAGACAGGTCCGGCATGGACGGCGGCATCAGCATCAGCGCAGCTACAGCCGCTGGCGCCGCAACGGCGAGCAATAACAATGCATGACGCCTGTATTTGTTCCATTTCGACCTGATGGAATATCGACCAGTAACTGCAGGTTTATCGAGACTCATCTACGCTGCCTTCTTATGTTGGCTATCAGCCGTAGCGGCAATGCATGAATACCGCGAGGCTCTGCACATTAACAGTTAGCTATTGCATTAATGTTTCAATCTGTAAGTCAGGCGTCTTGTTCTGGGTCAGTGACCCATCAACCTATCAACGGCATCGGGCTTTTCGTAAACCCCAAAGCGGTCAACGATGGTAGCACTTGCTTCGTTCATGCCGATGATCTCCACCTCTGTTCCTGCGCGACGAAACTTGATCACGACCTTGTCCAGTGCTGCTACTGCAGTGATATCCCAGAAGTGTGCACGGCAAAGATCGATCACTACTTTATCAAGCGTCTCTTTGATGTCAAAGGCACCGACAAACTTGTCGGAAGAGCTGAAAAACACCTGCCCCACTACGCGATAAACGCGTTGGTTGCCCGACGCATCAATATCACTGTCTATATTCAGGTAGTGCCCTATCTTGTTGGCAAAGAACATGGCGGCCAGTAACACGCCAACGAATACGCCGTAAGCCAGGTTGTGCGTGGCGACCACCACAATCACCGTTGCGACCATCACGATATTGGTCGACAGCGGATACTGCCTGAGGTTACGAATCGAGTCCCAACTGAAGGTTCCGATGGACACCATAATCATCACGGCCACCAGGGCAGCCATGGGAATGAGCGATAGATAATCGCCTAGAAACACCACCATGATCAGCAGCAATACCCCGGCAACAAAGCATGAGAGCCGCGTGCGCCCACCTGATTTGATGTTGATGATCGACTGGCCGATCATTGCACAACCGGCCATGCCGCCAATCAGACCGGAGCCGATATTGGCAATACCCTGCCCTTTGCATTCGCGGTTCTTGTCGCTCGGTGTGTCGGTAAGATCATCAACAATGGTTGCGGTCATCATCGACTCCAGCAGACCCACGACCGCCAGTGCCGCCGAATAGGGCAGGATGATCATCAGCGTTTCAAGGTTCAGCGGAACCTGTGGCCAGAGGAAAATAGGCAGGGTATCCGGCAGCTCACCCATATCACCCACAGTGCGGATATCCAGCCCCAGATATACCGCCAAGCCTGTCAGCACCAGAATGCACACCAGCGGAGAGGGAATCACTTTGCCGATCCTGGGCAGGTAAGGGAACAGGTAGATAATCGCCAAACCGCCTGCCGTCATGGCGTAAACATGCCAGGTTACGTTGGTCAATTCGGGTAGCTGCGCCATAAAGATCAGAATCGCCAGCGCGTTCACAAAGCCTGTCACCACTGAACGTGACACAAAGCGCATCAGCGAGCCGAGCTTCAGATAACCCGCGCCGATCTGCAGCAGACCGCACAGGATGGTCGCTGCCAGCAGATACTCCAGCCCATGCTCACGAACCAGGGTGATCATCAACAGCGCCATCGCACCGGTCGCCGCGGAAATCATGCCAGGACGACCTCCTGTAAAGGCAACCACTACCGCGATACAGAAAGAAGCGTAGAGGCCAACCTTGGGGTCAACGCCGGCAATGATCGAGAAAGCGATAGCCTCCGGAATCAAAGCCAAGGCCACCACCAGGCCAGCGAGCAGGTCGCCACGGATATTGGAAAACCATTGCTGCTTTACTGATTGCATCGGGGTCATACGAAGTCCATCCAGTTCAAATTAAATTCGATAACGAAGCCGATCTGATTCGCTGTAACCAATACCGCAGCGCCGCACTCACAAAGCAGGTCCAACCGAAGGCTGTCTGTGAAAGCATCACAGCGGGCTACACGGTCGGGAGCTGACGTCTGACAAAAAGACAGGCGCAAGCGAGGTAATACGGAGCTATAGGCATAACGGGTTGGGAGGTGCCGAATGTCTGTTTGCAATGGAGAAAAGCTCCAGACGGCAACAGTTATCAGCTAGCTAAAATGCGCGCTCGGTTAGTATCCGCATGGCAGATGACTAGCACATACGCACAGCAAACAGATCTGCACGGGCAGAAAGGGGTTGGTAAACCTATGGTGGCGTAGCGCCGGGAAAGCAGATCATCGGTAATCCGGTGAGTTTCGTTCAGGGGCGACGAGAATAACACAGCAGATAGAACCAGGCTATGAGTTCGCCGCCCTTGATCGACAGTTCAAACTCAGGCTCAGGTTCGCGCTGGCCTGAGTCTACGTGTCGCCGTTGTCAAGAGGCTGAGCATCATAGCACCCAGTGAATAAAGCACGATAAAGGGATCAAGCAAGTAGTCCCAGTAATTGTCAGACGGCTTGACACCCAACAGGAATCCGACGGTAGCCAGCAGCAACATCAACACACCCAGACTGCTGCGCAGCCAGACCAGCAACAGCGTCAGCAAGCCGATAGCCAGAATAAGATAACGCGCGTTGTAGCCCCAGCGGTAGGTGTCGATCATACCGATACCCATAGCCGCCGGGTAAAGCACCAACCCCAGCACAGCGAAACACAGCCACAGCGGCCACTTTTGCGCGACTGGCATCGGGGGAATGTAACCCAGCTTGACCACAGCGGCGCTGGTTAGCCAGATCAGCGAGGTCAGTGCCAGGTCGTCAGTAAGCCCGCGCAACAAGCCGGCCAGCGTCAGCCCGGTTGAGAGCGGAATCAGCGCGACCAGAATCAGCGCCAACAGCGTCGCCAGCCGGTAACCCACCGACAATCGAGCCAGGGGCAACAACAGGAAAATAACCAGTGCAAAGGTCAGCACAGACTGCCAGTTGGCAATAATCATTTCTGCTCCTCCACCCAGGCGCGATTGAAGGTGACATGTTTGATAAAGCTGTTGTTCCAGGAGTACACCATATGGAAGCGTCCATCATCGGAGCGCACCATGTAGGGATATTCATATTCAAAGTCGCATAGCCCTCTACGGCAAACGCGACCCTCGAGCATTTCGACATACTCGTCCAGCAACACTTGCCGCCTCGGCCCACTGGCCTCGATGAATTTCTCGCGTATCTGCGGTATATAGCGGTCTATCGGGATCGGCTCTCCTTCGGCATCAGTCGACTCATCAAGCGTATTGACCAGCGACCAGTCGCTGAGACTGAAAGTCGACTCATCCAGCGTCAGCCTGAAGCGGCCATCGGCGAGATTATTCTGCGCTACCAAAAGCGTATCGCGGTGCGAACGAACGGCTGCCAGTGAAGAATTGGGGTTCCACGGCTCAATCGCTCGCTCCTCACTCCAGGTTTGCCCGGCATCTGCCGTTACCGTAGCCAGCACATGCCCTTCCCGCCCGGCGTAGCGCAACAAGGCTATGGCTCGGCGGTCATCCAGGGTCACGACTGTAGGTTGCAGCGAGGTGTCGCCATCGGCCATGCGAAACTTGTCGACAACCCGCGCATCGGCATCCAGATAGAGGTATTCAGGGAATTTGCCAAGAAATTCGTGGTAAACCGGCAGGCCTATGGAACCGTCCTGGTGAAACACCGGAGCGCTGCGCACCAGCGTACTGATATTGATAAAGGGCGAGGTGATCAGTTGGCGCGGCTTGGACCAGGTATTGCCCATATCCTCCGAGACCATCACGTTGATCGCACTACCAGCCCAGCCACCCAGGGAAACCGACACATAAAACAGCCACAGTCGGTCATCCGGCGCCAGCGCAATGACCGGATTCCCCAGTTTGCGAATCGGCTTGCCTACTGCTTCGCGGGTCATGTCGCGCGTGGCGAGCACTTCTTCATCACCCCATTCACCGCTGGCCGCATCAAAACGCGCGCCACGGATCTGCACGTCCGCAGCACCTTCGCGCGTGCCGGCGAACCAGACGCTCATCAGATTGCCGCCTGGCAGAGCCGTGATTGACGAAGAGTGAACAAAGTCGTCCAGGTCGCTCGAGACAAAGCGTCGGGACATTTCCGGTTCGGACGTTATTTCAGTGTTGTCATCCCATGGAGTCTCGGTCGCAAAACCTGACATCTCATAGGCTGGATGCATCCACCAAGCCAGGCCATGAACGCCAATCACCAGCACCACAATCCACCATCTGACGCGCAACAACCATGACCGCACAAACATCCGTATCCCCGTTTATCTGACTTGAGTAGCTAAAGAGCTGTTTTAAAAGCTGTTACTGGATTGCCCAAATTGTTCAACTCCATCCATAGCCATACGCAGCCTGGCCGCAGCACTGTAGTTCGTGATGAACTATGAGGCTCAGCCGGGCTCCATAATAACGGCTGCGCCGTGCGCGCAGGGATAATAGCATCCGCTGCGCGGTTCATCCATGCGCTGAATGTCACCTGGCAGTCACCTGCCAAACACTTAGCATGCTAGAGTTGAAACGACTTTTACTTGGTGGAACTGATCAATGTTAATCAAGCTTTTGCGCCAGGGTTCGCCCCATCGTTATCTGACCACCGCAGGTGTCGCCATGTTGCTGCTGGCCGCCTGCGCTGACACACCCATAAAGGCGCACGCTGATACCAGCGTCTCTACCCCTGTTACAGCGGGAGAGACAGGGGTAGCGACAGCGGAGTCCGAGGTAATAGAAGAACACCTGACGTTCCCGCAATGGCGCCAGGCATTCCGTGCTGAAGCTCTGGCTGCAGGCATCGAACCTTCCGTGTTCGATAGCGCCTTTGCCGGCATCACTCCTGATCCAGCGATATTGCGCGCGGACCAGAGCCAACCTGAATTCACCCGCCCCGTGTGGGAGTATCTGGAAGGCGCCATTTCCCCGACACGCCTGTCCAGCGGCAGACGGTTACTTGAACAGCATGCAGAGACTTTGTCTGCGATTGAGCAGCGCTATGGCGTTGATCGCAATATTCTGGTGGCCATCTGGGGCCTGGAGAGCAACTTCGGCGCCAATATGGGCAACAACCTGGTAGTGCGAGCCCTGGCGACATTGGCACACGAAGGACGCCGCCCTGACTTCGCCCACGCTCAGTTGATTGCCGCGCTGGAAATCCTGCAGCGTGGCGACATTACGCCCGAAGGGATGCTCGGTTCCTGGGCCGGGGCGATGGGTCAGACGCAGTTTATCCCGACCACCTACAACACCCATGCGGTCGACTTTGACGGCAGCGGCAAGCGCGATATCTGGAATTCTTCTGCGGATGCGCTGGCTTCAGCTGCCAACTATCTGAAAGCGTCCAACTGGCAGGCCGGCCAGCCGTGGGGCATGGAAGTGACGCTACCAGCCGACTTCGATTACGCACTGGCGGATATGGCCATACGCAAACCCATCAGCGAATGGAGCAGCCTGGGCGTGAAAACCGCCAGGGGTGCGGCTCTAGGTGCTGATCTTGCGGAGCAGCAGGGGTCATTGCTCCTGCCGGCAGGACATCGCGGCCCAGCTTTTATCGTGATGAACAATTTCCGCAGTATCTTGCGTTACAACAACTCCACCAGCTACGCGTTGGCGATCGGCCTGATGTCGCAGCGCCTGCACGGCGGCGGTCAGATTATTGCCAGTTGGCCAACGGGAGACAAACCCCTGTCACGCACTGAACGTGTCGAGCTGCAGGAACGTCTCGAAGCCGGTGGGTTCGACCCAGGCGGTATTGACGGCATTATCGGCGCCAATACCCGCAAGGCAATACGGCAGTTGCAATTAGCCTTGGGCACCCCGGCAGATGGGTACCCTGACCATGATCTGCTGGAAGCGCTACGCCAATGGGCAGACTGACTGTGTAACGGAATTTGACCTGCAGTACCTGCCCTGCCCTCAACACGGCTATACATTGGGTATAGCGCCAGCCCAACACGCGCGCCTGGTGAAAGGTCTATGGTAAACTGAAGGCCAATCGAGCCCGCCCTAATGATGGGGCGGTACGGCTCGGACGCTTACAGGAGCCCAGACTGACATGAGTGATCAGCCCGCCAAACCGGTTGCCAGCGGTGAAAAATTCCGTAATGCGCAGGGCATTGCCGCGATCAAGGACGGTCAGAAAAAACGTGCCAACGCCGAGCCAGTGGCCTTTGAGCCGAAGCCCAAATGGCTCCGTGCCCGCGTGCCTACCGGCGACCGCTTTGAAGCAGTAAAGCGCAATGTAGCGTCACATAACCTGAGTACCGTTTGCCAGGAATCGCATTGTCCGAATATGGGCGAATGCTGGGCCAATGGCACGGCCACCATTATGCTGATGGGCTCTGTGTGCACCCGCGCATGCCGCTTCTGCGCCGTCGACACTGGCAATCCCAACGGCTGGCTGGACAAGGACGAGCCGGAAAACACAGCCAAGTCGGTCGAGCTGATGGGGCTGCGCTATATCGTGCTGACCTCAGTGGATCGGGATGATCTGCCTGATGGCGGTGCGGCGCACTACGCTGCATCCGTTCGTGCGATCAAGGCGCGCACTCCGAACGTAGTAGTCGAAGCCCTGACGCCTGATTTTGATGGTGTTCATTCGGCGATCGAAAGTGTGGTCGACTCCGGCCTTGAAGTCTTTGCCCAGAACGTTGAAACCGTCAAGCGCCTTACCTATGAAGTGCGTGATCCACGTGCCGGCTATGAAAAAACCCTGAAGGTACTCGCCCACGCCAAGCTGCATCGCCCATCGGTGATCACCAAGACCAGTTTGATGCTGGGCCTGGGTGAAACCGAGGAAGAAATTCTGGCCACCTTTGACGATCTGCGGGCGATTGGGGTGGATATTGTCACGCTGGGCCAATACTTGCGTCCGACCAAGAACCACTTGCCGGTGCAACGCTGGGTTACCCCGGAAGAGTTCAATCGCTATCGGGATATCGGGCTCGCCAAGGGCTTTATGGAAGTACCTTCCGGGCCATTGGTGCGCTCCAGCTATCGCGCGGATCGGGTTTTTGAGAAGAACAATCTGGGCCTGGCCGAGCCGGCGGCGATACCTGGCCATGTGCCGGACGACAAGCTGATCCCTACCCTGTCCGTCAGTTGATAGCTGACAGGCAGCTCCAGTGAAGCGCTAGCTGCCTGGATAACCCAAGGCATGACGCAGTGCCTGCTCCAGGCGCTGCTCCACCTCCGCCATCACGACAGCCTCGGGCACATGATCCTGCAACTGCGTCATCGCCAGCCCGGCATAACCGCAGGGATTGATGCGCTGAAACGGTTGCATGTCCATGTCCACATTGAGGGCCAGACCGTGGAATGAGCAGCCCCGGCGTATACGCAACCCCAGTGAAGCAATCTTCGCCGCCCCAACATACACGCCAGGTGCGTCCGGTCGCGGCGCGGCCTGTACGCCATACCCCCCCAGCAGACGCACCAGCGCCTGCTCCATGGCACTGACCAGATCACGCACACCCATATCCAAACGGCGGATATCCAGCATCAGATAAGCAACCAATTGCCCAGGCCCGTGGTAGGTCACCTGACCTCCACGCTCGACCTGAACAACAGGAATATCGCCAGCAGCCAGTACATGCTCAGCCTTGCCCGCCTGGCCCTGAGTGAATACCGCAGGGTGCTCCAGCAACCATATCTCATCAGCCGTGGAAGCATCCCGCTCAGCCGTCAGGGTGCGCATGGCCTCCAGGGTAGGCAGGTAATCTGCCTGCCCTAGCCGGCGGACTATCAGTGGCGGCGGCATCACAGGACCATATGCACCTTGCCGGTCGCTTTCAGATCCAGATGCAGCGCCTGCAGTTGCTCCGCCCCGGTTGCAATCAGCTCCAGGCGCACAGACAGAAAACGCCCATTCTTGCTGTCGACCACTTCCACTATTCGAGTCTCGGAGCCCGGCGCATGTCGCTCGGCAATCACCATGACCATATTGGCAAAATCGTCACTTGCCTCACCTATGACCTTGATCGGATAAAGGCAGGGAAACTCGATTCGCGGTGGCGCTTCACTAGGCTTGTCAGTCATATATCCGCCTTGGCCTGTCAGTTGAAAAGACCGTAGAAAAATAACCGGATGCTGTCCCAAAGGCGGCCAAAGATTCCCGCTTCTTCCACATCAGCCAAGGCTACCAAAGGCGCGGTGTGGACAATTTCATCACCCATCCGCACTTCAACCTGACCGAGCACGTCACCTGCGGCAATAGGTGCCTTGATGGGCGATTCCAGAGTAATGCTGGCGTCCAGCTTTTCAGCCTGGCCCTTTGGCATAGTCAGGGTAAGGCCATCTGCAAGGCCGATCTGCACCTGATCGCTTACGCCTGCCCACACGCGAGGAGTAGACAAAACCTGGCCCGGCTCATAGAAGGATTTGGTTTCAAAGAAGCGGAAACCCCAGGTCAGCATCTTCTGTGTTTCTGCAGCTCTAGCCTGCTCACTGGCGGTACCCATAACCACGGCAATCAGGCGCATGCCATCCCGTTCCGCAGAAGACACCAGGCAAAAGCCTGCCTCTTCGGTATGGCCGGTCTTCAGGCCATCCACGGTGCTGTCGCGCCAGAGCATCAGATTACGATTGGGCTGACGAATGCCGTTCCAGTAGAATTCCTTTTCCTTGTAGATCTTGTAGTGCTCTGGATCGTCACGAATGATCGCCTTGGCCATGATGGCCATGTCGCGAGCACTCGACAGGTGCCCCTCCGCAGGCCAGCCAGTGGAGTTTTCAAAATGGGTAGAGGTCATCCCCAAGCGTGCAGCATGGCTATTCATCAGATCAGCGAAAGCATCCTCGCTACCCGCGATATGCTCGGCCATGGCGATACTGGCGTCGTTACCGGACTGGATAATGATGCCGCGCAGTAGATCAATCACCTTGACCTGATTGCCGACCTCGATAAACATTTTCGAGCCGCCCTTGCGCCAGGCTTTCTCGCTGACCAGCACCAGATCTTCTTCCTTGATCTGACCGCGCAGAATTTCCAGACTGGCGATATAGCTGGTCATCATCTTGGTCAGGCTGGCCGGGGGCAGCGCCTCATCGGCGTTATGCTCCATCAATACCTCACCACTATTGGCATCCAGCAGAATATAACTGGAGGCAGCCAACTGCGGTGCGCTGGGTACGATAGGCGCAGCCGCTGCAGGGACGTTGGGCGTTGGCGTGGGGGTCGGCGTTGGCGTCTGCGCATGGGCCGCGGAGGCCATGACGAGAGAGCCGGACACCAGAAAATTAAGCAGTATTTTTTTAAACATGTTGCTCACTGTAACGAATTAAAAGGTTGATTGAATATCAGTTGGCGCTGACCAGCGTGGCATCCGCCACATTGGCCAGGCGCAATTGTTCGATAAGACGCTGTGCTTCATCCTGGCTGGCTACCGGCCCAACCCGCACTCGGTGCAATGTCCCTGTTTCGCGCTGCACCGGCATGACCACTACCTCTGCGGCCAAAGTGCCCTGCAACCGCTGGCGCAACTGCTGTGCCGCCAGATCCGTGGAAAATGCACCTACCTGCAGGTAATACTGACCCTGCTCGGCAGGTGCTGTATCGACTACCGGCGCCCGCTGCCAGGACACCGGCTCTTCCGGCACCGGCACCGCAACTGCTGCGCTGGGTGCTTCGGACCTGGAGCGGTCGCTGACAAGATAACTGGGGTCATTCTGTTGCTGCCAGACCACCGGATCGATGCCCTCGACCCGCACCCGGGCTACCCCCCGCTCGGCAAAGCCCAGTTTTTTCGCAGCGGCATAGGACAGGTCGATAATGCGCGTCGAGTAGAACGGGCCCCGGTCATTGACGCGCACGATAATCTTGCGTTGGTTGTCCAGGTTTGTCACCTGCACATAGGTCGGTAAAGGCAGAGTCTTGTGCGCTGCCGTCATCCCGTACAGGTCGTACTCCTCGCCGTTGGCGGTCGCCTGCCCATGAAACTTGGTGCCATACCAGGACGCCTCGCCCTCCTCACGGTAACTGCGGCCATCCTGCATCGGCTGGTAGCTTTTACCCAGTACCGTATAAGGCGTTGCCTTGTAAGCACCGGTGTGAGGCGTGGGCACCGCATCCGGGATGGTCGATACATCCTTCATATAGGCGGGCGGACCATCGCTGGAGGTTCTGCCTCCTCCCTTGCCTGAGGTAGACGAGCAGCCGGCCAGTGCGGTGATGGCTATAGCCCACACCAACGGATGTAGAACCTTGACCAGTTCAGGTCTCATCTTTCCTAGCCTCACGAATCAGGTCTGCCAACTGATGCACCACCATCGCATACATTACACTGTGATTGTAGCGTGTGATGGCGTACAGGTTATTGCGCCCAATCCAGTACTGCGTGCTGTCGCCCGCATCAAAGTCAAACGCCATGACTTGCTCTGCGCCATCGAGCTCCAGTTCGGGCTCCCAACCCAGATCAATCAATTCTGCGACGCTGATCCGTGCGTTCAAACCCTTCTCCATTGGCAGGGTCAAGCCTTCGGCAAACCGCTCGCCACTGACCTTGACCGCCACCGCGACACCCGCCCCGTGCTGCCAGCCGTGCTCTTTAAAATAGTTGGCTACGCTGCCGATGGCATCGACCGGATTATTCCAGATATCGGCCTTGCCATCATCATCAAAATCGACCGCAAAGGCCTGATAGCTGGTCGGGATAAACTGCGGGTAACCCATGGCGCCAGCGTAGGAGCCGGTCAACTCCAGCGGATTCATCTGCTGCTCGCGGGCCACCACCATGAACGATTTGAGCTGCCGACGGAAAAACTCGGCCCTGGGCGGGTAATCAAAGCCCAGGGTGGTCAGGGCGTCGATCACCCGGTGGCTGCCTTTGTTGCCGCCGTAATAGGTCTCCACGCCGATAATGGCGACTATGACCTCAGCTTCCACACCGTATTCTTCCTCGGCGCGGCTCAATGCATCAGCGTACTTCTCGGCGAAGGTGACACCACGCACTACGCGCTCATCGGTCATGAAGATCGCACGGTATTCGTGCCAGGGTCTGACTCGCTCTGCCGGAGTCGAGATGGCCTTGAGAATACTTTCCTTGCGTTCGGCGTCTGCCAGCAAGCCTTCGACATAGGCCGGAGAGAAGCCGTGTTCTGCCTGCATCTCCTCAACAAACGGGCGAACCGCCGGATGCTCTGCAGTGTAATTGACTGCGCCAGCGGCGGGCACAATGCCACCCAACACGACCAGCACGCCAATCCTTTTGGCACGGCGAAAAAAAACTGACAGCATCATTTATCCTGTTCTTTTATCAATGGGGTGTTGCCCGAAGAGTCTGATCCACTAGCGCTGGACCATCCACTTGCGGTGCGTATGAATTGACATGAGAATGCCGAAACCCGAGAGCAAAGTCACCAGCGATGTCCCGCCGAAGCTGATCAATGGCAAGGGCACGCCGACCACTGGCAACAAGCCGCTGACCATACCGATATTGACCATCACGTAAATAAAGAAGGTCAGGGTGATACTGCCAGCCAGCAATTTGCTGAAGGTATCCTGCGCCTGCAGGGTGATGTAGAACCCCCTGGCGATCACCAGCAGATATACAATCAGCAGCAAACAGACGCCCACCAGGCCAAATTCTTCGGCCAGTACGGCGATAATGAAGTCGGTATGGCCTTCGGGCAGAAAGTCCAGGTGCGACTGCGTACCCTGCAACCAACCCTTGCCGAACACACCGCCAGAGCCGATTGCCGCCTTGGACTGGATAATGTTCCAGCCCGCACCAAGGGGATCGCTTTCCGGGTTCATGAAGGTCATCACACGGCGCTTCTGGTACTCATGCAACACAAAAAACCACATCGCCGTGGCGATGGGCACAAGCAATACCAGAGCGCCAATGATATAGCGCCAGCGCAAACCCGCCATCAGTAACGCAAACAATCCGGCGATCGCTACCAGCAACGACGTCCCCAGATCCGGCTGCTTGAGAATCAAGACTACCGGCACAAGAATAATGACCAGGGTGATGCAGATGGATTTGAAACTGGGCGGCAGTGCATGCCGCGCCAGATACCAAGCGACGATCATTGGCATGACCAGCTTGACGATTTCAGACGGCTGAAAGCGCATTACGCCCGGGATGCTCAGCCAGCGTTGTGCGCCTTTTGACTGCACGCCAACCAATTCGACTGCCACCAGCAATAACAGGCAGGCGATATAGGCGACGGGCACCCAGCGCTCCATAAAGCGCGGCTGAAACTGGGCAATGACCAGCATTACCGCCAGCCCAATGCAATAGGCGGCCGCCTGACGGTAAAGCAAGGCCATGCTCATGCTACTGGCGGAATACAGCACAAACCCGGCGATGGTCGCCAGCACCAGAATCAACAACAACAGCCAGGGATCAACATGGATACGCTGCCAGAACGGTTCGCGCCGCCCCAGTGCTGGTCGGCCGCCCGGGCGGGTACCGGTAATCGATGCGATCAGACTTCTCATGGCTGAGCCTCGGCAGTAAAGCCTTCCGGCTCAGGATCAGGGAGCAACCAGGCGTCGAACAAGGCACGGGCCACTGGCGCAGCTACCCGACCACCGGACTCGCCGTTTTCGACCATGACCGCCACCGCAATACGCGGCGCTTCCACCGGTGCAAAACCGACGAAGAGCGCGTGATCGCGGTGGCGCTCACGCAAAGCCGCAGAGTCATACTTCTCCCCCTGGGCAATCGCTACAACCTGAGCCGTACCGGTCTTCCCGGCCATGCGATAGGGAGCGTTAAGGGCTGCCGCTCGCGATGTCCCACGCTCACCGTGCATCACATCTTCCAGGGCGGAGGTAATAAAGTTCCAGTCGTCGTCATTTCTGAGCTGGATGTTATCCGGCGTGTCCTTTTCCTCCGGAGGCATTCCCTCGGCGTCCTTTAACAGACGCGGTCGCTTCCAGACGCCACGATTGGCCACCAGTGCGATGGATTGTGCCAACTGCAAGGGCGAGGTCAGCATATAGCCCTGACCGATACCGGTAATCAAGGTTTCACCGGGGTACCATGGCTGGCGCCGCGCGTTGCGCTTCCACTCCCGGGACGGCATAAGCCCAGGCGACTCCTCGAACATATCCAGTGAAACGCGGGTACCAAGGCCGAACTGACTCATGAAGTCATGCATGCGATCAATCCCCAGTTTGTGGGCCAGATCGTAGAAGTAGGTATCATTCGAGCGGGCAATCGCCAGACGCATATCCACCCAACCATCACCCTGGCGGTTCCAGTTACGATAACGATGACTGTGGTTTGGCAACTGATAGAACCCAGGATCATATACTCGGGAGTTGCGGCTGGTCACACCGCTATCCAGGCCCGCCAGCGCAACCATCTGCTTGATCGTCGATCCGGGGGGATACAACCCGCGCAACACACGATTGAACAGGGGCTGATCGAGTGAATCGCGCAGTGCGCCGTAATCAGCGTGGCTGATGCCGGTCACAAACAGATTGGGATCGAATCCGGGCTGGCTGACAAAAGCCAACACCCCGCCAGTTTCCGGCTCAATGGCAATGATGGCGCCGCGCCGATTGCCCAGCGCCTGTTCAGCGACAGCCTGCAAACGACTATCGAGGTGCAGCGTCAGATCTTTGCCGGGCAGCGGATCAACCCGCTTTAGTACACGCAATACCCTGCCGCGCGCGTTGGTTTCTACCTCTTCATAGCCCACGGTGCCGTGCAGCATATCTTCGTAATAGCGCTCGATACCGGTCTTGCCAATATAGTGGGTGCCCGCGTAGGCGACCTGGTCTATCCGCCCCATTTCCTGTTCATTGATCCGCCCCACATAACCCACCGCATGGGCAAAATGCTCCGCCAAGGGATAGTGGCGTACAAAGCTGGCCTGCACTTCCACCCCCGGCAGCCGGAACTGATTGATAGCTACCTGGGCAATCTGCTCCTCCGTCAGCCCGAACATCACCGGCACAGCTTCAAATGGCCGCCGCGCCTGCGTCAGTCTACGTTCGGCCCTTTCCACATCATCTGGGGACAACGCCAGTAATGACTTGAGCAAGGCAAAATGCTGCTGCAGGTCCGGCACTCGTTCACGAGTAATGCTCAGGCTGAAACTTGGACGATTTTCCGCCAGGACTATGCCATTGCGATCATAGATCCGGCCGCGGCCGGGGGGGACCGGCTGAACGTGCACGCGGTTGTTTTCAGACAGGGTGGTGTGGTGCTGAAACTGGGTGACCTGCAGGTGATAAAGGCGAGCGACCAAAACCGCCGTCAACAGCAATACTACCGCAGCCGCCAGCACCACGCGACCCTGCACTATCCGGGCGTCATTGGAGGGATCTTTAAGATGGATCGGTCTGGCCATGAATCACTTGTGGTAGGGATGACGGTTGAGAATAGTCCAGGCTCTGTACAGCTGTTCGGCCAGCAGTATCCTTACCAGTGGATGCGGTAACGTCAATGCGGATAAAGACCAGCGCTGATCACTGCGGGCGCTGACTTCCTCAGCCAAGCCCTCAGGGCCGCCAACCATCAAGTTGACATTGCGCGCCTCCAGCCGCCAGGTATCCAGATGCGCGGCCAACTCTTCGGTAGACCAGTTACGGCCATTGACCTCCAGGGTCACGATTCGTTCACCCGGTTGCGTGGCCGCCAGCATCTGCTCGCCCTCGCGGCGCATCAGGCGCGCGATGTCGGCATTCTTGCTGCGCGTGCCCAACGCAATTTCCACCAGATCAACAGGCAGATCAGGCGGCATGCGCTTGGCATACTCCTGATATCCCTGCTCTACCCAGGCGGGCATACGCGACGCGACGCTGATCAAGCGTATGCGCACAACGATTACTCGTTAGGGATTTGCTGCTGGGCGCGTCGCGATTCGGCGCTCTGCCACAGGCGCTCAAGATCATAGAACTGCCGAGTGGCCGGCTGCATGACATGGACGACGATATCACCCAGGTCCACCAGCACCCACTCGCCCGAATCCTTGCCTTCAACGCCCAGCGGTCGGCAACCGGCAGCCTTGGCCTTTTCCAGCACGTTGTCGCTCAGCGAGCTGACATGCCGTGAAGAGGTACCGCTGGCGATGATCATGTAATCGGTCACGCTGGTCAGCTCACTGACATCGATGCGTACAACGTCCTTGGCCTTGAGTTCTTCGAGTGCGTCTTCCACCAGCTTGATAAGGTCATCAATCTGCATATCGGATTCTAATCCTTCGGTATCAGGGCCGGTACAGCCCATTGGTTTCAATATAGTCGAGCACGGCGTCAGGCAATAAAAAACGCGGTGACCGGCCCTCGGCTGCCAGCGCGCGAATATGCGTTGCCGAAATAGCCAAAGGTGTTTGTGATAAACACAAAATCTGCCCGTGCCGGGCCGATGCCTGACGCGGATCACTGATGCTGCGCGCTGCGAGCAGGTCCTTGAGAACCTCTGGCAGGTCCTGATCCTGCTCAGGTCTTTGCAATACCACCAGGCTGGCCAGTTGCAGCAGCTCCTCCCAGCGGTGCCAGTTGGGCAAGCCACAAAAGGCATCCCAACCGAGAATCATGAACAGGGTAACAGTATTGCCCAGCTCATCCCGTAATGATTCCAGCGTCTCGACCGTGTAGGACGGCCGATCACGCAACAACTCCCGATCGTCCACCAGAAAACCGCTGCGTTCGCCTACCGCCAGGCGCACCATAGCCAGGCGCTGGGCAGCATCGGCGCCAGGCCTGTCGCGATGGGGTGGCCGCGCGCTGGGTATCAGCCGCAACTCATCCAGCTGCAAGCTGTCACGCACTTCCAGTGCGCCACGCAAATGACCGTAATGCACAGGGTCAAAAGTGCCGCCAAGCAAACCGATACGGCGGTTCATCGCCGCATCACTGGCGGATATGCCCATCGCCAAACACAACGTACTTCTCGCTGGTGAGGCCTTCCAGCCCTACCGGGCCACGGGCGTGAATCTTGTCGGTGGAAATACCGATTTCTGCACCCAGCCCGTACTCGAAGCCGTCGGCGAAGCGCGTCGAGGCATTGATCATCACCGAACTTGAGTCCACTTCCGCGAGGAAGCGCCTGGCGCGGGTGAAGTCCTCCGAGATCATCGCGTCGGTATGTTGCGAGCTGTAGGTATTGATGTGGTCGATCGCAGCGTCCATATCCTCGACTACGCGAACAGACAGGATCGGCGCCAGATATTCGGTATGCCAATCTTCCTCGGTAGCCATGATGGCCGCGGGCACCAGCGCACAGGTTCGCTCGCAGCCGCGCAGCTCCACACCTTTATCGGCGTAAAGCTGCGCCATACGCGGCAGAAACTGCTCGGCCACCGCCTTATGGACCAGCAGGGTTTCCATCGCATTACACACACCATAGCGGTGGGTCTTGGCATTCAGGGCAATCGCTGCCGCCTTGTCCAGGTCAGCGCGATCATCGACATACACGTGACAGATGCCATCCAGGTGCTTGATCACCGGCACCTTTGCATCGCGGCTGATGCGCTCAATCAGACCCTTGCCGCCACGTGGCACTATCACATCCACAAATTCGGGCATGGTGATCAACTCGCCGACTGCCTGGCGATCCGTGGTTTCCACCACTTGCACAATATTGGCTGGCAATCCGGCTGCGGCCAGCCCCTGAGCGAGACAGCGGGCAATTGCGCGGTTGGAGTGAATCGACTCCGAGCCACCACGCAGAATGCAGGCGTTACCTGACTTCAGGCACAGGCTCGCGGCCTCGACGGTCACATTAGGCCGGGACTCATAAATAATGCCGATGACGCCCAGGGGCACGCGCATCTTGCCGACCTGGATCCCGGAGGGCAAAAATTTCATATCACGAATCACGCCGATCGGATCGTCAAGCGCTGCGACCTGCCGTAACCCTTCTACCATTTTTGCCAGAGCGGCAGGGGTAAGGGCCAGGCGATCGAGCATGGCGGCATCCAGACCATTATCGCGACCTGCTTGCAGATCCAGCTCGTTGGCTTCAATCAACTGGCTGCTCGCCGCCTCGATCGCTGCGGCCGTGGCCAACAACGCCTGATTCTTCACCGCCGTGGTCGCGCGAGCGATCACCCGCGAAGCCTGGCGCGCGTCACGCCCAAGCTGATGCATGTATTCTGTAACCTGTTCAGCGCGCATGCCTTCACCTATACCAGCCGCTTGGCCAAAGGGCGCATTATAACTGTCCCTCCCGGCAGTGGACAGCGCAGACCTGCTATGATCGAGAATATGTGTTCATATTGTTGCCAGCGCGATGCTGGCCTTTTAAAAAACGGCTCACCTCGCCTGGCCCGGCTATCCGCCGCTGCCCCGGCGCGCGCGTGCACAGGAATCAACACTGACCATGGTTGATATGATTACCGGCGATTTACTCGCCTGGCTGGGCGAGCATCGCCAATGGCTAGGCTGGTGCATATTTCTGATCGCCATGCTGGAATCTCTGGCCATTGCGGGCCTGCTGGTCCCCGGCGTCGTGCTGCTGGTCGCCACCACCGCCATGGCGGGTGCATGGGGTATGCCGATTGTCAGTGTGATGGGTTGGGCTTTCGCTGGCGCGGTAGTGGGCGACATGCTGAGTTTCACCCTGGGCCGGCTATTCCACCAGGACATCCGCCGGCTCGGCGTATTCCGCAGGAACCCACAGTGGATCGGCCGCGGCGAGAGCTTTTTCCAGCGCTATGGCGTGCTGAGCATTTTCCTCGGACGCTTTGTCGGACCGATCAGACCGGTTATCCCGATGATCGCCGGCATGCTGGATATGCCCACCTGGCGCTTCTTGCTGGTCAATATCGCCTCGGCGCTGGCCTGGGCGCCGGTCTACGTGATCCCCGGCTACGCCGCTGGCCATGCGGCCAGTTGGGCGGTACCCGAGTTTTTCTGGCAACAGGCCTTCGGCCTGCTGGCTGCCATGCTCAGCGTCTGCGCGCTGGTCTTCTATTGCCAATGGAAGCAGGAGCGTTGGAGCGGTCTGGCCGCCACGAGCGCCTGCCTGCTTGGGCTGATCGGAGTATCCTTTGCTAGCCCTTGGCTCGGCGTGGTGGATATCAGCCTGGCAACATGGGCAGGCCAGATAACCAGCCCCGCCACAGGCTGGCTGGCATTGGCTCAACCACTGGCCGGCCAGGGATTCATGCTGCTTCTGGCGCTGCTTGTTTTGCCCAGCTTGCTGCTCGGGGCGGGCAAGCGCCAGGCACTGATGCTGTCTCTGGCGGTCCTGCTGAATCTGTTGGCAGGTTACGCATTGCAGCTCGGGGCGGGCTATCTGACCATCTCCACCAGCCTGACGCTGCTGATCTGCTTGTTACTGCTGTGCAGCCGCAGCCTCAGCTTCTGGCTTCGCGTACTCTGGATTGCCGCCATATTGCCGGCAGTGGTGCTGATTACGCTCGGCTTCCTGACTAGCCAACCGGTAGCCCTGACCAGCTTACTGGCCAGTTGGTTGACAGCTGCCGTGGCCTGCCTGTTCAGCCTGTGGCTTATGGAGCGGGCCGGCCCGTTGGCGCCGCCTGCTCCCAGGTGGATCGCCATACTGATGTTACTGCCGCTAGTCGCCGCCCTGCTCAGCCACTCAGGCCTGCAGCAGCTCCAGCCATTCAGTAATCTGCTGTAGACGCACGCCAGGGGATTCTGTGGCCAGAAGTACCGACTTCTGGTCCAGGGAGAAGGGCAGCAAAAACGCCAGCTCATAGCCAAGCTGCTGCTGGCTATCGGCCAGGGCTGGCAGGCCAAGCCCTTCGGCTATGGGGTGATTCAGCAAGGCCGCATGCAAGGCTCTGAGGTCATCGTGCTCGGGCTGCAAAGCTTGATCAGGCTGCTCGTCCAGCCAGGCTACCTGAGCAGTCACCAGCCCATCGGCCGCCACCTGCACCTCGCTGACACGCCCCCGCCGCCGACCCTGAATACGCAGGCCCAACAGTCCATTGTCGCGCTGCTGCCAATCAACAATCTGCGCCTCGCAACCCACGGCGGCAAAGCGCAAGTCGCCCAGGCCCGACTCCGGGCCAGATTCCAGCGGCATGATCAGAAAACGTTCGTCACGTTTGAAACAGCGACTGACCATGTCCAGGTAGCGAGCCTCGAATATCTGTAAATCCATTATGCAACCAGGCAGCAGGATGCTCTTTAGCGGAAAAAGGGCGTGTCTGTCGCTCATGCTTACCTCTGATATCTGTCGATCGGAACCCACCTGCCCTGCGGTCATTGCATTCAGCATACCTATTTAGGCGTGAAGGCCATTGACCCCGCACGATGCCCTTGCAACCATGGCAAAAGAGCAGGACTTGTGTCTATATTCCTACGATCATTCATTGTGAGTGATCGTTTCACGGGCCTTGGGGCCACAACAATAACAGAGCCATGGAGAACGCCATGACAGCAGCCGTACCCGCATCCGAACTATCATCCTTTATTGGTAAAGACATGGGCCATTCCGAGTGGATGACCATCGATCAGGAGCGCGTCAATCAATTTGCAGAATGCACCGGCGACCACCAGTTCATTCACCTTGATGTAGAGAAAGCCAAGCAGACCCCGTTTGGCGGCACCATCGCCCACGGTTTCCTGTCATTGTCTTTGCTGCCCGTGCTGTCAGCAGGCCTGCTGGTCCGCCCTCAAGGTCTGAAAATGGCTGTCAACTACGGCATGGATAGCCTGCGCTTCATCCAGCCCGTGCGGGTTGGTTCGCGCGTACGTCTGCACGTCAGCGTTGTTGATGTCACCGAGAAGAATCCGGGGCAATGGCTGGTCAAGGCCAAATCGACGCTGGAGATCGAGGGTAATGACAAGCCGGCCTTTATCGCTGAAGGTCTGACCCTGTACTTCGTCTGATCACGCCTTACCTTGCCAACACCGGGGCGCGCATACGCTGGCGTCGCCCCGGTAATTGTCAAAGACGCACACCCACGGTAACCATGGCCGCAGCGGCCCCCAGCAGAACCACTTCGGCAGACACGCGATCATAACGCGCCCCCAACGAGGGAATAATAGCTGGCGCTACCCCAAAGCGATTCAACGGAATCTTGTCCCGATATTCGCCCTTATAACCCTCCAGCAGCCCGCCGGTCAGCTTCATATAGAACGCCGACTCAGCCATATCCCACTGCCTGCCGTAGTAAACATAGTTGGCCCGCTCGCCAAAGGAATGCTTGAAGGTCGCAGCCCCCCAGAGGGACGCATCCGGCAGATGCCGCTCCACCCCAATCAAGCGTTGATGATTGTTATGGTCAGGCTCAGGCGAATAATGCCGGGTGTAGACGCTGGTCTGCAGCCGCCAGGAACCCGACTCAGTGTCCACGGCCATAGCAGGCAAACTGACCATCAGCAGCGGCAGCAGCAGGCATAAGCTCTTTGAACACCGCATCATTCGCCCCACCTGGCCAGCAGTTGCTGGGGTATATCCAACTGGTTGAGAATCCGCGCTACGACAAAATCAATCAGATCTTCAATCGAGGCTGGCTGGTGATAGAACCCCGGGCTGGCCGGCAGAATGACCGCGCCCATCTGACTCAGCTTCAGCATATTTTCCAGGTGCAGCGTTGAATAGGGCGCCTCGCGCGGGACCAGGATCAGCTTGCGACGCTCCTTGAGAGCGACGTCGGCGGCCCGTTCGATCAGGTTGTTACTGGCCCCGGTGGCGATGGCTGACAAGCTGCCCGTCGAACAGGGGCAGACAACCATGGCACTGGGCGCACCGGACCCGGACGCCACCGGAGCCATCCAGTCCTGCTTGCCAAACACGCGAATCTGCCCAGGCCGTGCCGAGTAATGCTCCGTGAGGAAGGCTTCCAACGCCTGGGGCTTAGGCGGCAAGGTCAGGCTGGTTTCCGTGGCGACCACCAACTGCGCCGCCTGGGATATCATGAAAAACACCTCGACATCCGCCTTGACCAGGCACTCGAGCAAGCGCAGAGCGTACTGAGCACCTGAGGCCCCGGTCATCGCCAATGTGACCCGTTCAGTTGCCACACTGCACCTCCAGTGCCTGGATCAAACGCTGATGGATCCCACCAAATCCGCCATTGCTCATGATCACGATACGCGTGCCAGGCTTGGCTTCTGCCAGCAGGCTGCTGATGATGCCGTCAATATCGGTATCGATGCTCGCCGGTACCGGGCTTTGCTCGATGATGCTCTCAAGCGACCAGTCCAGCCCTGGAGGCTGAAACCAGATCACCTGAGTGGCACTGGCGACACTGGCGGCCAGTGCCTGCCCATGACTGCCCAGGCGCATGGTATTGGATCGCGGTTCGATAACCGCAATCAGCGGCGCGTCACCGATGCTCGCGCGCAGCCCGGCGAGCGTGGTGGCGATTGCCGTAGGGTGATGAGCAAAATCATCATAAACGCTCACGCCATTGATCAGTGCCAGCAGCTCCATGCGCCGCTTGGCACTCTTGAACTCGGCCAATGCGGCAATGCCCTGGGCCGGGGTCACGCCTACATGCCGGGCCGCCGCCAGCGCCGTCAGCGCGTTAGCGACACTATGCTCACCGGTCTGCGACCAGGTCGCCTCACCCTGACATACGCCGTCCAGCCACACCTCAAAGCGCGAACCATCCGCCTCCAGCAGCCGCGCCTGCCACTGCCCGCCCTCCCCAGTGGTTTGGCAAGGTGTCCAGCAGCCCATCGCAATCACTCGTTCAAGGGCCTCTTCGCGCTGCGGGTAGATGATCAGACCGCTGGCGGGCACAGTACGCACCAGATGGTGAAACTGGCGTTCAATCGCCGCCAGATCTGGAAAAATATCCGCGTGATCGTATTCAAGATTGTTCAGCACCGCCGTGCGCGGCCGGTAATGCACAAACTTGGAGCGCTTGTCGAAGAACGCACTGTCGTACTCGTCCGCCTCCACAACAAAAAACGGCGTCGCGCCCAGGCGAGCCGATACGCCAAAATTCTGCGGCACTCCACCAATCAGGAAACCCGGCGCCATACCTGCGTGCTCAAGAATCCAGGCCAGCAAACTCGAGGTGGTGGTCTTGCCGTGGGTACCCGCCACTGCGAGCACCCAGCGCTCCTGCAAAACGTGACGTGACAGCCATTCCGGCCCGGACACATAGGGCAGCCCCTGGTCCAGCACATATTCAACGGCGGGATTACCCCGTGACAGGGCATTGCCGATAACCACCAGATCCGGGGCCGGCTGCAAATGCGCAGGATGATAGCCCTCCATCAACGCAATGCCCTGCGCCTCAAGCTGAGTGCTCATCGGCGGATAGACATTCGCGTCCGATCCGCTGACCTGATGCCCCAGTTCGCGCGCCAGCAGCGCCAGTGAGCCCATGAAAGTGCCGCAGATTCCTAAAATATGCAGGTGCATGCTCTAGCCTTGAGTCGGTCGGGTTTGGTTGCAGAGATGTTAACACGGGCAACCTGTCAGCAGGACAACCCGCCAGACGGCCATGCAATAGCCGTGAGTTTCGGCTATCATTCCGCGCCATCAGGCTTTCCGCCCTTTACCAGCTGGTACCCAGAGTCCAAACAGGGAGTTCGCATGTCCGTCAAAAATGCCTTTTATGCTCAATCAGGCGGTGTTACTGCCGTCATCAACGCGTCGGCTGCGGGTGTGATTGAAACCGCCAGGCAGCATCCCGAGCAAATCGGCACCGTTTACGCGGGTCACAACGGCATTATCGGCGCCCTGACCGAAGACCTTATCGACACCAGCCAGGAGCCAGCAGAGAATATTGCGGCCCTGCGCCACACGCCTTCAGGTGCATTTGGCTCGTGCCGCTACAAACTCAAGAGCCTGGAAGCCAACCGGGCTGAATATGAGCGGCTGATCGACGTCTTTCGCGCGCACAATATCGGCTACTTCTTCTACAACGGCGGCGGCGACTCGGCCGATACCTGCTTGAAGATTTCGCAACTGGCTGAAACCATGGGCTATCCGATCCAGGCTATCCATGTACCCAAAACCGTGGACAACGATCTGCCGATCACCGATTGCTGCCCCGGGTTTGGCTCGGTAGCCAAGTACGTTGCGACTTCTATCCGCGAGGCCGGTTTTGACGTCGCCTCAATGGCCGCGACCTCTACCAAGGTCTTTATCCTTGAGGTCATGGGCCGGCATGCCGGCTGGATTACCGCCGCCTGCGGTCTGGCCAGCGAAGGCGAAGGCCAGCCTCCGCACATATTGCTATTCCCGGAAGTCAAATTTGACCAGGAAAAGTTCCTCGCACGCGTCAAACAGTGCGTCGAAACCTACGGCTACTGCGTGATTGGCGTGTCCGAAGGGATCAAGAACAGTGAGGGCAAGTTCCTGTCCGAAACCGGCCTGACCGACGCATTCGGCCATGCGCAATTGGGCGGTGTGGCGCCCACTATCGCCAACCTGGTCAAGGATCAGTTGGGCTACAAGTACCATTGGGCCGTAGCCGATTATCTGCAACGCGCGGCACGGCACATTGCCTCCAAGGTCGACGTTGAGCAAGCCTATGCCTTGGGTAAAGCGGCAGTGCAGATGGCACTGGAGGGCAAGAATGCCGTAATGCCGGCCATTCGCCGCCTGCAGGACAGCCCCTATCAGTGGGACATTATCGAAGCGCCCCTGAAAGATGTCGCCAACGTCGAGAAATTCATGCCTGAGCACTTCATCAGCGAAGACGGCTTCCACATTACCGAGGCTTGCCGCCAATACCTGTCACCGCTGATTCAAGGTGAAGATTACCCGCCGTTCCGCAATGGTCTGCCAGAGTACGTAAGACTGAATAACGTGACCGTTGCCCCCAAGCTGCCAGCCTTCAAGATCTGACTGCTTTGGCAGTGCCAGGAACCCGCCCTTGCCGGCGGGTTTTTTTTGCCCGGCAGATTGAAGAATCCTGATCACTGGGGCAGGATGTCTGCAGCTGACCCACTACCAATAGCGGGCCATAATCTGACCATTTCCGGGGAATACGTATGCGTATAGTGCAGGCCGACACCAGCCGTCTGGACGAAGTGACGCCACTGTTTATCAAATATCGCGAATTCTATGGTCACTTGCCCAAGCCGGAAGCGTCCAGACGCTTCCTGGAAGATCGTCTGAAGAACGAACAGGCGGTGATTCTGATCGCTGAAGATGAAGAAAGCGGCAAGGTGCTTGGCTTCTGCCAGTTCATTCCGAGCTTCTCTGCCTTGACGCTGTCTGCCAGTTGGGTCCTCAAGGGCATTTACGTCATCGAGGAAGCCCGGCGCCAACTGGTCGCCGACAAGATGCTCAATCAGGCCAAGGTCATGGCGCGCGCTGAAGGCATACAACGCATGACAGTAATGACCGGCGAAAACAACACCACTGCGCACAGCCTGTATCGCTCGCTGGGCTTCAGTGATGACGCCGAATTTCACTATTTCTCACTCAAGCTCTGAACGGCGGACTGCGCACCGGATCAAAACGGAGCCACAACATCGGCTCCGTGGGCTAAAAGCCCTGCCAATAGCGCCTACGACCAAGGTTTTATACGATAACGCTGCTTAAACTCCGCTTATCGCTTGGTATCCCACCCCTTAAGCTCTATAATTCTGCCCAGAATTTTCCACCATGGCCGAATCAGGTAACCCATGAGCTACGACCAGATCCCCCCAGGCAAAGATATTCCCAACGACATTTATGTCGCCATCGAGATCCCGGCCAATCACGCGCCGATCAAGTACGAGATCGACAAAGACAGCAACACACTGTTCGTTGACCGCTTCATGGCTACGCCGATGTTCTACCCGGCCAACTACGGCTTCATCCCCAACACGCTGGCTGACGACGGTGACCCGCTGGACGTACTGGTAGTGACCCCGCATCCGGTCGTGCCAGGTTCTGTGATCCGCTGCCGTCCAGTAGGCGTATTGCACATGACCGACGATGGCGGCGGCGACGCCAAACTGATTGCCGTGCCGCATGACAAGCTCAGCGTGCTGTACCGTAACATCAAGGAATATACCGACCTGCCCGAGCTGCTGATGCAGCAGATCCAGCATTTCTTTGAGAACTACAAGGATCTGGAAGAAGGCAAGTGGGTCAAGATTGACCGCTGGGGCAGTGCTGAAGAAGCCCGCGCGGAAATTGTAAAGGCAGTGAACGCTTACCAAAAATAAGCGTTCTGCCCCCGTAAAAGCCGGCCACAAGCTGGCTTTTTTTATGCCTGCAATTCGGGATTCCTGGCAGCCAAGCAAAAAAAACGGGTATGAGCCAAGACTCATACCCGTATGTCGTATGGCTACTGATCTTTCAGAACAGCATGCCCAGCTTCAGACCCACTTCGTCACTTTTCAGCTTGGTGTTAGCTGTCAGCATGTCGGAGTCATCCAACTGATAATTGGTGCGCTCGTAATAGACCGAGGCCGAGATGGGCAAGGCACCTTCACGGTTGTTCCACAGGAACGTCAGCTCGGCGTAGGGATTTGCCTTGTTCTTCATGTCCAGCGTTTCACTACCCACGTTTTCAACACGGATCTTGGTTTCCGCATCCAGACTGTAACGCGCGCCGGTTTCAAAGCGCGTGGTCATCGACTGGCCATGGTGCGTCAAACCCAAACCCAGCTTGGCAAAGGGGCTCTTGTTAGTGGTACGAGTTTCAAGACCGTTACCGGCATCTGGCTCAAAGCGGGTCCAGTCATAACCGGCACCGGCGATAAAATCGGCATGCAGGTTATTATCCAATGGTGCCCGGAAACCCAGATCGATCTCGCCCCGCGCATCGCGCAGCTCGTTGTCGTCCTTTTCGCCATAATTGGCTTCAATGCCAGCCTGATAGATAAAACCGCCCTGACTGGTCAGCTTGTTACCATAATTGTAAAAGGCGCCAACGCTGGGCAGCCTGTCTTTGGAGTCATCAATCTGACTGATATCCGAGTCATAGCTGTATTCGTTGTAACTGCCCTTGATCCCCAACTGGGAGACAGGACCTTGGGCGAAAGCGAAAGCTGGCATCAGCAATACGCCGAAAGTGGATGCTTTGATCAATGAGGCACGTGACCGCATGGAATACTCCTAATCTGTTCTGTATGAATGGTGTACACCCCCTCCGACCGACGTTTGCAGGGTAAGTTCTAGTTTTTTGAGCTGATGTGCGATTCAGAGCCCTTTGTTATAATTTCCAGGCGCCCCCCCCCCTAGTGCATAACAACCCCTTGGAGATTTCCCATGACTGATCGCTATTTCGACCAGATGGGTGCGCACTTTGCCCGCAAGATCTACGCCAGCCCCAAAGGCGCTATCCGCCTTGCCGTGTTAACCCGAGATCTGCAGGAATGGCTGCCTGACATACAGCAGCCTGAACAATCGCTGCGTGTTCTGGATGTCGGAGCAGGCCTGGGGCATATCAGTGAATGGTTGGTGGCCCAGGGGCATCGTCTGACGCTATGCGAACCCTCGATAGAGATGCTCGATGCAGCGCGCACCCATCTCGATACCCTGCCCTCTGCCTACCCGGTCGAGTATCTGCATATGCCGCTGCAGGCGCTGCCTGATCGGGGCGAGCAATATGACCTGGTGATTTGTCACGCAGTACTGGAGTGGCTGGCCGACCCGGCCGCCGCCTTGCAGACCTTGCATCAGTTATGCACCCCGAATGGCGCCCTCTCTCTGGCGTTCTACAACCGCGATGCGCTGGTCTACAAGAATCTGATCAAAGGGCAGTTTCGCAAGCTGGAAAAAAACCAGTTGGCTGGCAGTAAACGCAGCCTGACACCCCAGCAGCCGCTGGACCCGCGGACAGTTGCAGACTGGTGCACGGACGCACAGTTGCGGCAACATGCGCAAAGCGGTATCCGAGTATTTTACGACTACATGCCCGCAGAGTTTCAACCGCCGATAGCTGATGCGCAATTGCTGGAACAGGAGCTACTATTCAGCCGCCACCCTGCCTATCGGCATCTGGGCCGCTATCTGCATTGGTGGTTACGTCCGCAGGTAGAATGAGGCGAGAGCCCACCTACTCAACCGCCAGCGCGCTTGACCTGAAAGCCCTGCTCTGAAAGCCAGGCACACAAGAGGGTGACCTGGTCGCCCTGAATCTCTATGACACCCGCCTTGAGCGCGCCACCGCAGCCGCAGCGAGCTTTCATGCGCTTGGCCAGGTCTTTCAATTCAGCCTCGGGCAGCATGATGCCGCTGATACTGGTGACGGTCTTGCCGCCGCGCCCTTTGGTTTCGCGGCGCACGCGCACTATGCCGTCGCCGACCGGGGCCGGGGCCTGTTTGCAAGTGCACTGCGCTACGGGCTGCCTGCAATCCGGGCAGGTACGCCCGGTCTCGGTTGAATAGACGAGGCCACCCAGGCCTGAGAATCCACTGGATTTAGCCATACACCTCACTCATTGAAATAGCCTGACTGCAGCAGATCAAGCGCCTGCAGCGAGTCAGGACTGTACTGCTCATCATCGCGCTGCCAGGGTTGCCGCGGATCAATCCAGCGCACGCCCTGCACTTCTTCTGGCTGCATGCTGATGGGGCCATCCCAACAGCAACTGAAGAACGCCCCCCAAAGGCGGCTTTCAGGCGCCTCGAAAAAAAACCGCCCGTGAGGCTTCAGCTCAGCGCCGCAAACACCCAACTCTTCTTCCAGTTCGCGCTGCGCGCCCTGGAGATAGGTTTCCCCTGCACTGACCAGGCCACCGGCTGCGACATCCCAATAGCCCGGGTACAGGCGCTTGTGCAGCGTGCGCTGGTGCATACACAGCAAGCCGGCACTATTGAACACGAATATATAGGTGCAGCGGGTGATCAAGCCCTCTTCTTGCACCTGGGAGCGCGGCACTACACCCAGCACGCGGTCGTGCTCGTCTACATGCAGGACCGGTTCCTGGGCGGAAGCCGCCAGGTAAGCGGCAATCGACGATGCATCCACCCCGGCGATCAACCCTGCTCAAGTAACCGGCGCAGGTCGATCAGCGCCGCGTTGGCACGCGAGAGGTAATTGGCCATGACCAGGGAATGGTTGGCCAGCATGCCAAAGCCGCCGCCGTTCAGAATAACCGGACTCCACAGCGGCTCCTGAGTAGCCTCCAGCTCGCGGATAATCTGTTGCAAACTGGTCTGGGCGTTCTTGCGTCCGATGACTTCGGCAAAATCGACCTCTACCGCACGCAACAGGTGAACCAACGCCCATGCCGAACCCCGTGCCTCAAAGAACACGTCATCAATTTCGGTCCATGGCGTCTTTTCGCGCGGGCGGCTACCGTCGGTAATCACACCCTGATCAACGCTCGCCGACAGCCGTTGTGACAGCGAGCCGAGCCGGGTATTCACGTCGCCCAGCCAACTGGCCAGATTATCCGCACGCGCATAAAAATCGGCGTCACCGCGGCGCAGCCGGTCGGTATATTTTTCCAGTTCGTCAAGACCGGTCGCATACTCGCTCTCGGTGGCAGGGAAGGCCCAACTGGTATTATCGAAATGGAAGAGCGGCTCGGCTTTGGCCAGATTGCGGTCTTCAGCAGACTGGGATTGCGAGCGCGCCATATCACGACGCATTGCGCGGGTCATGTCACGTATCTGCACCAGCACGCCAAATTCCCAGCTCGGCATATTGTCCAGCCAGAGCCCGGGCGGGGTAATGTCATTGCTGATGAAGCCACCGGGCTTGTTCAGCAAGGTCGACATCATGTGCGCAACCGTAGTACTGGTCAGCTCGCCAGCCACCGGCAGGGTCTGCCCATCGCGAACGGTATTGACCGGCGCCATATCCGGCTCGCGGCTCCAATACCATCCGACGACCACGCAGATAAGCAGGTAAACCACCAGCAGCCCAATCAGCACGCGCCCCACAAGAGAGCCTGTCGAGCCCGATGTCGAAGCCGTCGAAGCACCGGCTGAGCCTCCACCGATTGACCATTTTCCAATTCTCATCGCCTACTCCCGTGGTTTTGCGTATCCGAAGCATATCACCCCCAGCACCATCATCACACGGGACGCGAGCGTCAGCGGAGTTTCAGGGCATCAGCTAACAGACAGGCCAACACCGTGGCAGTTCAGGCATGGGTTATGCAGAGTGCAAATGTCATAAAGCCGCGAAGTGAACCGACGTACCTGATGACATTTTGTCGCTCGGCAAAGCCGCCCACAGCGTTTATAGTGGCTGCCCAGATATCGCTCAAAACAAGTGGATGGTTGATTTGCCGTTACGCCTTTTATTACTGCTGGTTCTGCTGCTGCCGGGTGTGTCCCAGGCTGGCTTTCTGGATGAGCGCCCGTCCAGCTCAACCTTTACTGGAGTACTTGAAGGCAGCGGCGGGCAGGCCAACTTCCTGCCAGTGGGCGAAGCCTTTCGCCCGGGGCTGATTTCTGCAGATGAGCGACAAATTCGCCTGCAGTTCGACATCGCCCCTGAATACTACCTGTACCGTCATCGCCTTGATTTCCGGCTGTCCGATGGCGCTAGCCAGGTCAGCGCAGTGGTGCTGCCGGATGGCATCGCCAAAACCGATGAGTTTTTTGGCGATGTAGAGGTGTACTACAACAGCCTGGAGGTCGTCCTTGAGTTGCAGGGCGGTGCGCCCGACGGCCAGCAACTGTCGATCGATTTCCAGGGCTGCGCTGACGCCGGCCTGTGCTACCCGCCTGAAACGGTGCAATTGCAGATGCCCGGCGCCGCGGCAGGCGCCCAGGAAACTCCTGGCAGCACACCATCTGGCATTTCAGCCTGGGCCCTGGCGCTGTTCTTTTTTGCCGGTCTGGGCCTGACATTTACTCCCTGCGTACTGCCCATGCTGCCGATCCTGTCCAGCATGGTGGTGGGTCGCAAGGATATTGATCGCCCCCGGGCGCTCGCCCTGGCGGGCAGCTATGTACTGGCCATGGCGCTGACCTTTGCACTGGTGGGTGCACTGATAGGCATGTTCGGCGCCGCCCTGAATATTCAGGCGCGGCTGCAATCGCCCGCCGTGCTGATCACCTTCGCGACCTTCTTTGTTCTATTTGCCGTGGCCATGTTCGGCGCCTTCGACTTGCGCCTGCCGGCATTTGTACGTGAGCCGCTGGAGCGCCTGGGCAGCCGCACTCGCGGAGGCTCGATTCCCGGTGCAGCGCTGATGGGCGTGCTCTCCACGCTGGTTGTGTCGCCCTGCATATCTGCTCCGCTGGCGGGCGCGCTGGTCTATATCAGCAGTACCGGCGATGCCCTGGGCGGCGCACTGCAGCTCTTTGCCCTGGCCCTGGGCATGGGCCTTCCGCTGCTGTTGATCGCCCTGTTCGGCAACGCCTTGTTGCCCCGCTCCGGCCCCTGGCTCAACTCGGTCAAGCAGTTGTTCGGCTTTGGCCTGCTTGGTGTTGCGATCTGGTTGCTGGAGCGCGTCTTGCCAGGGCCTGTAAGCCTGGCGTTATGGGCAGCTCTGGCCGCCGGCCTGGCAGTGCAGTTGGGCATATTCGAACGCGGCGTACGCTCGGCCGCTGGACGCATTGCGCATATAGTGGCCTTGCTGGCAGCCATTTATGCAGCCGCAGCATTGACTGGCGCCCTTGCAGGCGGCAGCGATCCCTTGCGGCCACTCGCACCACTGACGACCGGCGGTAGCGGGAACGCGCAGACTGAAGACAGCTTCTTTACTATTGTCTCCAGCCAGGCGGAGCTGCAGCGCGAGCTAGACGACGCTCGCCAGAGCGGACGCCCTGCGTTCATTGAGCTCTATGCCGACTGGTGTATCAGCTGCAAGATCATGGAGAGAACCATTTTTGCAGACGCCGAAGTCCGCCAGCAATTGACGCCCTTTGCGCGGATCAAATTTGATCTGACGCAGAACACCGCCGACCAGCGTGAATGGTTATCCAGTGAAAAGCTCTTCGGTCCGCCGGCCTTCCTGTTCCTGGACACAGAAGGCCATGAAACCTTGGCCTTACGAGTAATGGGAGAAACTGACAAAGCCACCTTCCTGGAGCATGTCAGCAGGGCTACGCCGGATAACTTTCGGCGTTAATGCGGCAATCGTGCGGGCATCTGAAGGGAATGCTCGAATTCTGGACAGCCACCTCAGTTTCCGGCAGACTGGCACCCATGACTGATGAGTCAAACTATCAAAAGCCTGTGGAACGACAATCATGGCCAGCATTCTGGTTCTCAACGGACCCAATCTGAACTTACTTGGCACGCGCGAACCCGGCGTTTACGGCGCAGCCACCCTGGATCAGATCATCAAGCAGTTGCGTGAGCAGGCCACCCATCTGGGGCATCATCTGCTGACCCTGCAAAGCAATGCCGAACACGAGCTGATTGAGCGTATCCACGCCGCTCGGGACGAGGCAATTGACTTCATTATCATCAATCCCGCCGCATTTACGCATACCAGCGTCGCAATACGTGACGCATTGCTGGCGGTGAGCATCCCATTTATCGAAGTGCATTTATCCAACGTGTACAAACGCGAGCCTTTCCGGCGCCATTCCTATTTTTCGGATGTCGCAGTAGGCGTCATTTGCGGGCTGGGTGCCAAGGGTTACCAACTAGCGCTGGACGCCGCCGTACACCATATTGAACAAACCGAACAAGATTAAACTGCTCTGGAGTGCAAGCACCAATGGATATCCGTAAAGTAAAAAAACTGATCGAGCTTCTGGAAGAATCCGGCATCGACGAACTGGAAATTCACGAAGGCGAAGAGTCTGTTCGCATCAGCCGCCACAGCAAGCAAGTCGCTGCGCCGCAACACTATTACGCTCCACCGCCCTCTGCCCCAGCGCCTGCCGCCGCTCCCGTCGCTGCAGCTCCGATGATTGAGCCGGCACCCGCCGAGCCAAGTGGCCACCTGGTGCGCTCACCCATGGTCGGCACCTTCTATCGCTCGCCCTCTCCTGCCGCTGGCTCCTTCGTTGAAGTGGGTCATACCGTGAAGGCTGGCGACGTACTCTGCATTGTTGAAGCCATGAAGATGATGAACCACATTGAAGCCGACAAAAGCGGCGTGATTCAGGCCATCCTGGCGGATAACGGCCAGCCGGTGGAATTCGATCAACCCCTGTTCAGCATCGCCTGAGCCCGACCCGGAGGCTTCGATGCAAAAAGTCCTAATTGCCAACCGCGGTGAAATTGCTCTGCGCGTGATTCGCGCCTGCAAGGAACTCGGGTTGAAGACCGTCGCCGTGCACTCTACGGCCGACCGTGAATTGATGCACCTGGCGCTGGCTGACGAGACCGTTTGTATCGGTCCTGCCAATGCCACCGAGTCTTATCTGAATATCCCGGCGATCATCAGCGCTGCCGAAGTCACTGGCGCTGACGGAATTCACCCGGGCTACGGCTTCCTGGCGGAGAACGCCGACTTTGCCGAGCAGATTGAACGCTCAGGCTTCACCTTCATCGGCCCCAGCGCTGAGGTCATCCGTTTGATGGGTGACAAGGTGTCGGCTATTGCCGCCATGATCAAGGCTGGCGTGCCAACCGTTCCAGGTTCTGACGGCCCCCTGCCCGATGATGAAGCCGAGTGTCTGGCAATCGGCCGCCGGGTCGGTTACCCGGTGATCATCAAGGCTTCTGGCGGTGGCGGCGGACGCGGCATGCGCGTCGTCCATGACGAAGCAGATCTGATCAAATCCATCCACCTGACGCGTACCGAAGCGGGTGCTGCTTTCGGCAACCCGGTGGTCTATCTGGAAAAATTCCTGACCAATCCGCGCCATGTGGAAGTACAGGTACTGTCCGATGGCCAAGGCCATGCGGTGCACCTGGGTGACCGCGACTGTTCCATGCAGCGTCGCCACCAGAAAATCATTGAGGAAGCGCCAGCCCCCGGCATCGACGAAGAAGCACGGGCCAAGGTTCAGGCACGCTGCGTCAAAGCCTGTATTGATCTGGGCTACCGAGGCGCCGGCACCTTCGAGTTTCTTTACGAGAATGGCGATTTCTTCTTTATCGAGATGAATACCCGCGTGCAGGTTGAGCACCCGGTTTCCGAGATGGTGACGGGTATCGACATCGTCAAGGAGCAGATTCTCGTCGCATCTGGCCAGCCGCTGAGTATCACTCAGGAAGATGTGGTCATTCGTGGCCACTCAATCGAGTGCCGGATCAATGCCGAAGACCCGAAAACCTTCATGCCCAGCCCCGGCACCGTGAGCTTCTATCACGCACCTGGCGGCAATGGCGTACGGGTAGATTCGCACCTGTACAGCGGTTACAAGGTCCCACCCAATTATGATTCGCTGGTGGCCAAGCTGATCACCTATGGTGCAACTCGCGACGAGGCTCTGGCCCGCATGCGCAATGCACTGGACGAGTTGGTTGTCGACGGCATCAAGACCAACACGCCGCTGCACCGTGAACTGGTCCGTGATCCGGGCTTCTGCAAAGGTGGTGTAAATATTCACTACCTCGAGCACAAGCTCGGCATCAAGTAAGCGCAAGCTGCAAGCTGCAAGCTGCAAGCTGCAAGCTGCAAGAGTATGATCCAACCTTCGGGAGCGGCCAGTCCGCTCCCGAACTTTTTCTGTTGTTCAAAACCGTTGCCCGAAATCCGTTATCTACAACTCCGTTCCAAGGAATCTCAATGCCCTGGCTGCAACTCCGTCTAGCGATCACCCCTGAACAGGCCGAACCATTGGAGGATACGCTCCTGGCGCTCGGCGCAGTCTCCGTGACCTTCATGGATGGTGAAGACCAGCCTATCTTCGAGCCAGACCTGGGCACCACGCCGCTGTGGTCACATACCCATTTGCTCGCGCTGTTTGAAGCTGAGACCGACTCGGCTGAGCTGCTGGACAATCTGGCCCGCCTGTCAGACGGTGCCCTGCCCGATCATCAACTGGAACAGATTGCCGATCAGGACTGGGAGCGCAGCTGGATGGTGCACTTTCAGCCCATGCAGTTCGGCCGCAGGCTGTGGATCGTACCAAGCTGGCATGCCGCCCCGGAGCCGGATGCGGTCAACCTGCTACTGGATCCTGGCCTGGCATTCGGTACCGGCACCCACCCGACCACCGCACTCTGTCTGGAATGGCTGGACGGCCAGCAACTGCAAGGCAGCAGCCTGATCGACTTCGGCTGCGGTTCCGGGATTCTGGCTATCGCCGGCCTGTTACTGGGCGCTGAAAGCGTGTGCGCCACCGATATCGACATTCAGGCGCTGGAAGCCTCGCGCGATAACGCCCAGCGCAACCAGATCGCCGACGAGCGGCTGACCTTGCACCTGCCTGAAGACATGCCACAGGAACCTGCGGACATTCTGGTTGCCAATATCCTGGCTGGCCCATTAGTCAGTCTGGCTCCCCAGCTCAGCAGGCTGGTCAAACCCGGCGGACTGATCGCCCTGTCCGGCATTCTTGCCGAGCAGACCGAGGATATTCTTGGTGCTTATCGTGCGCACTTCGATCTGGATCCGGTAGCTGAGCGAGAGGGCTGGATTCGCGTCAGCGGTCGACGCCACTTGGCGGGCTAGGCAGGTTCGCGGCACAATACCGGCAACCGCCATAACGCCAGTCCTCATACTGCCACAGTCAACAGGAACAGCCGTCAACCATGAGCGAAATGCTGGTAGCGCAATGCCCACACTGTCGAACGCGTTTCCGGCTGTCTCAGGAGCACCTGCAGGCGGCGGCGGGTAATGTGCGCTGTGGCGCGTGTCTGAAAGTATTCGACGCCAGCACTCAGATACAGATCGAGCCCCCAGCCAGCACGCCGGAGCCATTACAGCCCCCCGCACCCCGATCCGAATCACCGATGACTCGACAGGGTGCGCTGCTGATACACGATGATCTCGAGCTCGATGACCTGGATCTGGAGGCGCTAGGGCTGGACGAATCCCTGCTCGATGAAATCAACCCGGATGCCAGAACCGGGCTTGCCACGCCCGCAGCGCCAGCAACCGATTCAATGCCAGAGGACGACAAGGCGCCAGCGCCTGCTGAGCATCAAGATCCGCTACCCGCCCAACCAGACGATATCGATTCCGCGTCAACCGCTTACCCGGTGACCGACGAGCCGATCTTCAACTCCGATACACATGATTCGCTCACCCTGGAATCCGATGATCCAGATCCGGTTAATCATGACCCCGCTGCCGAGGATCCTGTCGCCGTACAACCTGTTGCCGAGCAAACCGCAGCAGAACCTCAGGCCGAACAGGCTGCGCCCAGGCAAACGACCTGGATTCCGACAGATGACGAGATAGACCGGGCATTCGAGTTTGATGAAGCGCCCCAGAGCGCTGAAGCCTGGGATCAGGAATTCAACCTGGACAATGATCTGGAGAGTGAAAAGCGTCGCCTGCGCCAGGACCCCGATGCGCTGGACGATATGGAGCTGCACGACGCATTCAAGGCCGCAGCTCGGTCGCGAGATTTTGAGCCACGCATTGATCCAGTAGAGGAATCCTCCCCCGAACCCCAGGCGCAAGACCAACCGCAGCTGTTTGGGATCGAGCAACACGCACCAATACGACCCTTGACCGCCGCGCGCGACCACGGCATTTTCCTGCGCGATCACCCCGCGCTGGCTTACCCCGGAGATCCCAGCGCCTTCCGCCCACCGCGCTTTGATGATGCGACCTATCGTGAACCCGAAGAACTTCCCGCCAGGCCGCAGGATAAACGCCGCGAACCCGACTTGGGCAGCTCTTTTGGCCTGCCCGAGGTTATAGACGAACCGCTGTATCTGGATGATCGCCCGCTCGCACGGCGGCCCAGGCGGCAGTGGCTATGGGCTTCGCTCAGCGTGCTCGCAGCACTGGCCTTGCTTGCGCAGGCGTTGACCTATAATTACACAGCCCTCGCTCATGATGAGCGCATCCGCCCAGTGATGGAGCAGGTATGTTTTCTGGCCGGATGCCAGTTGCCTGCCAGGGTCGACATCGACCTGATTCGCAGCAGTAACCTGGTGGTCAGGCCGCATGCTGATTTCCCCAATGCGCTGGCTATCGATGTGATCCTGTACAACCGGGCTGATTTCGCCCAACCCTTTCCAGTGCTGCGAATGACCTTCACCGACCTGTCCGGCCGCGAGCTCAGCAGCAAGTTGTTCCGCCCTGCCGAGTATTTAGGAGGGGAATTAGCCGGAGCGACGCTGATGCCCCCGCAAACGCCAGTGCATGTCGGGCTCGACATGCTCGACCCCGGGCAACAGGCTGCCAGCTACAATCTGGATTTTCTCAGCCCCTGAGCCGTTCGGCCGATCTGCTCAAAAATCATCCAACTCAGTCTTTATATGGTCATCCAGAGCAGGTATCATTACTGCCCTTTTCACATTACTTGACCCTGACTCCGTTGCGTCATTTTCACTCGACGCAAGGGCCCTAGGTGTGCCAGCGATCACAGAGAGTACAGGGATGGACCAGGCAGTGACTCGTATCGGACCTTACCAACTCGCTAACCCGGTCATTCTGGCGCCTATGGCTGGCGTCACCGACCTGCCCTTTCGCCAATTGTGCCGGCGCCTGGGTGCGGGCCTGGTGGTCTCGGAAATGGTCACCAGCGATGTGCGCTTATGGAATAGCCGCAAGTCGCGGCAGCGCCTGGATCATACCGGCGAGGGCGAACCACGCTCGGTACAGATCGCCGGGGGCGACGCCCAGATGATGGCCGAAGCCGCTCGCATGAACGAACAGCTTGGCGCCCAGATTATCGATATCAATATGGGTTGTCCGGCGAAAAAGGTCTGCAACAAAGCCGCAGGGTCAGCCTTGATGCGCGACGAAAAACTGGTTGCCGAAATCCTCGACGCCGTGGTCAACGCCGTCAGCCTGCCAGTCACGCTGAAGATCCGTACCGGCTGGTGCGCAGAGCAGCGCAACGGCCTGCAAATTGCCAGAATCGCCGAGCAAGCTGGCATTCAAGCCCTCGCAGTCCATGGCCGCACCCGCAATCAGCTCTATACCGGCGACGCCGAATACGACAGCATCGCCGAGATCAAACAAGCCATTGGCATACCGGTATTTGCCAATGGCGATATCGATTCCCCGCAGAAAGCCCTTGCTGTGCTCAAGCATACCGGCGCGGATGCCGTCATGATTGGCCGCGCCGCCCAGGGCAGACCCTGGATCTTCAATGAGATCAACCACTTCCTGAAAACCGGCGAGATTCTCCCGGCCCCGGCGCTGGATTGGCAGCGAAACGTTCTGCAGGAGCACGTGCAGGCGCTGCATGCCTTTTACGGCGACCATCAGGGTGGGCGCATTGCTCGCAAGCATGTCGGTTGGTACTTGCACACCCTGCCCGGCGCGGAGGATTTCCGGCGCCGCTTCAACCGGCTGGAATGCGCCGAAGAGCAGCGCCAGAGCATTAACACTTTCTTTACCCGTTTGCTGGAAGGAGACCTTGCGGCATGAGCCTTTTGAACGCCTCAGACATTATTGGAACAGAACCCGTGAGCGACCTTGCTGAAAAAAATCTTTACGTTGCCCCTGACAAGCTCAGCCAGAGTAGCCGCACCCTGCGCAACAGTGTCGAGCAAGCCCTGAAAAACTATTTTGAACACCTTGATGGCCAGGACGTGACTGACGTTTACGAAATGGTCCTCTGCGAAGTGGAAGCACCGCTACTGGAAAGCGTGATGGAACACGTCAAGGGTAACCAGACGCGTGCGTCCGAAATCCTCGGCCTCAATCGCGGCACTCTGCGCAAAAAGCTCAAGCAATACGGATTACTCTGAGCCTGCCCGGCAACCCCCTGTTTTTGCTTTCTGGCTTTATGCCAGAAGCTGCAGTCCATCCCTAATCTGATCTGGAATGAAGATGACCGACCAAACCTCCCGCTTGCCGATCCGTCGTGCGCTGATCAGCGTTTCCGACAAAACAGGCATCGTCGACTTTGCCCGTGAACTCAGCGCCCAAGGCGTGGAAATCCTCTCCACCGGTGGCACCTTCAAGTTGCTCCGTGAGCAGAATATCGCCGCGGTTGAAGTGGCTGACTACACCGGCTTCCCGGAAATGATGGATGGTCGCGTCAAAACCCTGCATCCGAAAATCCATGGCGGCATACTCGGGCGCCGGGATATCGATGCTCAGGTCATGCAGGAACACGGCATCCAAGCTATCGACATGGTGGTGGTCAATCTCTACCCGTTCGCAGCAACGGTCGCCAAGCCTGGCTGCACGCTGCCGGACGCCATCGAAAACATCGATATCGGCGGCCCTACCATGGTTCGCTCGGCAGCCAAGAACCACAAGGATGTCGCCATTGTGGTCAATGCGGGCGACTACAGCAGCATCCTCGAAGCACTTGAGCTCGGCGGCCTGACCTACGCGCAGCGCTTCGATCTGGCTCTCAAGGCATTTGAACATACTGCCGCCTACGACGGCATGATCGCCAACTATCTGGGCACGATCGATCGGCAGCGCGACACCCTGAGCACCGAAGATCGCGCGCAGTTTCCGCGCACGTTCAATACCCAGTTCATCAAGTCGCAGGATATGCGCTATGGGGAAAACCCGCATCAGTCAGCCGCCTTCTATCGTGAAGCCAACCCACCGCAGGCTTGCATCGCGACCGCTGTGCAGCTGCAGGGCAAGGAGTTGTCCTACAACAATGTGGCTGATACCGATGCCGCTCTGGAATGCGTGAAAAGCTTTACCAAGCCGGCCTGCGTGATCGTCAAACACGCCAACCCATGCGGTGTGGCCGTGGTCCCGGAGAATGAAGGAGGTATCCGCCGGGCCTATGAGCTGGCTTACGCTACCGACTCTGAATCTGCCTTCGGCGGCATCATCGCCTTCAACCGCGAACTGGACGCAGCCACCGCCCAGGCGATCGTCGAGCGCCAGTTCGTGGAAGTGATCATCGCGCCGAAGATCAGCGCCGCCGCCCGCGACATCGTCGCTGCCAAGGCCAATGTACGCCTGCTGGAATGCGGTGAGTGGACCACTAAACGCGACGCCGATCTGGATTACAAGCGCGTGAGTGGCGGGCTTCTGGTACAAAGCCGCGATGTGGGCATGATCACCGAAGCCGATCTGAAGATCGTCACTCAGCGAGCACCTACCGAGCAGGAGATCCATGACCTGATTTTCGCCTGGAAAGTGGCCAAATTCGTCAAATCCAATGCCATTGTCTATGCCAGCCAGCGCCAAACCGTGGGTATCGGTGCGGGCCAGATGAGCCGGGTCAACTCTGCTCGCATCGCCGCGATCAAGGCGGAACACGCCGGCTTGCAGGTCAAGGATGCCGTCATGGCGTCCGATGCGTTCTTCCCGTTCCGCGATGGTATCGACAACGCCGCCGCCAATGGCATCAACGCTGTGATCCAGCCCGGCGGCTCGATGCGCGATGCAGAAGTCATCGCCGCCGCAGACGAAGCCGGCATAGCCATGGTATTTACCGGCATGCGCCATTTCAGACATTGATAGGGCAGCAAGCGGTCCAGAGCCGCTTTGTAGTCCGTGCTTGTAGTTAGCGCTCTATCCCAGGAGAGATTGTATGAAGGTTTTGATTATCGGCAGTGGCGGACGTGAACATGCCCTGGCTTGGAAGGTCGCGCAGGATGCACGAGTAGAAAAAGTCTTCGTCGCTCCCGGCAACGCCGGTACCGCTACCGAGGCCAAGTGCGAGAACGTCGCCATTGATGTGCTTGAACTGGACAAGCTGGCCGACTTTGCCGCCGCCAATGTGCAGTTGACCATTGTCGGACCCGAAGCGCCCCTGGTAGCCGGTGTGGTAGACCTGTTTCGCCGCCGTGATCTGCCCTGCTTCGGGCCGACTGCGGACGCTGCCCAACTGGAGGGCTCCAAGGCCTTTACCAAGGATTTTCTGGCACGCCACCAGATCCCGACCGCCGACTACCAGAATTTTACCGAGGTCGAGCCCGCCCTGGCGTATCTGAAGGAAAAAGGCGCACCTATTGTGATCAAGGCCGATGGCCTGGCCGCCGGCAAAGGCGTGATCGTGGCCATGACCCTGGCCGAAGCTGAAAACGCCGTGCGCGACATGCTCGCCGGCAATGCCTTTGGCGAAGCCGGCTCCAGAGTGGTGATCGAGGAATTTCTCGACGGCGAAGAGGCCAGCTTTATTGTCATGGTCGATGGCGAGCACGTGCTGGCCATGGCCACCAGCCAGGATCACAAGCGCGTTGGCGATGGCGATACAGGCCCCAATACGGGCGGCATGGGCGCCTATTCTCCTGCTCCGGTGGTAACCGATGCGGTGCATCAGCGCGTCATGGACGAGGTGATCTGGCCAACGGTGCGCGGCATGGCCGCCGAGGGCAACGTCTATACCGGCTTTCTGTATGCCGGCTTGATGATTGATACCCACGGCAATCCAAAGGTTATCGAATTCAACTGCCGCTTCGGCGACCCGGAAACCCAGCCCATCATGCTCAGGCTGCAATCGAGTCTGGTCGAGCTGATCGAAGCGGCCTTGGCAGGCCAGTTGGATAAAACCGAAGCCCACTGGGATGCTCGTCCCAGCATGGGCGTGGTCATCGCCGCAGGCGGATATCCCGCAGACTACGCCAAGGGCGATGCCATTACCGGGCTTGATCAAGCGGTGAGCGCGGATGGCAAGATCTTCCACGCGGGCACTGCTCTGCAGGCTGATAAGGTAGTCACCAGTGGTGGGCGGGTACTCTGCGCCACGGCCCTGGGCAAAACGGTTGGGGAGGCTCAGCAGAATGCCTACGCCCTGGCGCGCAAGGTAAGCTGGAGCGGTAGCTTTTACCGCACGGATATTGGCTACCGCGCCATCGCACGAGAGCAGCACTAAGTCCCCCCCTGCTGCGCCCTCAGCCCGCGCTGAGGGCGAGGCGCTCGGCCATGGCAAAGGCTGGTTGCTGCGGCGGGCCGGTGTATCTTGGCAGCTTGGTGCATTAAGCTATACTGCTTATCGACTCGATACTTGGCGCCCGTCGTCAAACGCCCATGGACAGGACACACCTCATCGTGAAGCAAGCAAGCTGGTTGATCCTTCTATTGCTGGCAGGGATCATAACGCTGACGACCAACTGGGCGACTGCAACCGAGTCCCCGGCGCCCGTTCATTACAGCCTTGTAGACACCAGCGGCAATCTGGGCCTGGCCGATGTAACCTCCAATCGATATGCCAATCGTTTTATTCCCAGCCCGCCAGGCGCCCTTAAACTTTCAGCGGCGGGCACTGCGTTATGGGTAAAAGTGCCCATGGTTCGTACCGGGGCTCAACAGATACGGCTCGATAATCCCGCAATCGAACAGATAAGTCTGTTCCTGTTGCGTGGAGACGAGATTGTTGCCGAATACCAGAGTGGCGCAGAGCTGCCCCTGGACCCGCGCTTGCTGCGTCAGCCTGGCTTTGCGTTTCCGGTGGATATTTTCTCCGGCGCTGAATATCACCTTTATCTGCGTTTGCACAACGACTACCCGACCAGCACGCACCTGTCGGTCATGGACGCCCATGAAGCGGCCGCCATTCACGGCGCCCATCAGGCATTGCAAGGTGTGCTGGTGGGCCTGCTGCTGGCACTGGCGCTGCACGGCCTGCTCCATGGCAGCATCAACCGCGACCCGTTCAACTTGCTGCTGGCCTGTGCGGCGCTGATCCTGTGCGTCGTCAACCTGAGCGCGATCAGCTGGGTTGCACGGCAGGCGCCGTATCTGCATGGCCAGACAGCAGAGTTGCTGCAGCTTTGCACCTATCCGTTAATGACCCTCTTGCTGTTGAGTTTGCTGCCTGGACCGGATTTGCGCGTGCATCGCCGTCTCACGCTGGTTATCAGCCTTACCAGTGTGGCCCTGGCAGCCTTGGTATTGACCGCCACATTGCAGTCAGCGCTATTCGCCAGCATCGCCACGCTGGTTCAGCTCGGCCTGCCGCTGGTAATCATCCTCCTTCAGGCATTTCTGTCGTTACGTCGCCAGCCTGTCAATAAGCCGTTTTTGGCAGGCGCTCTACTACTGCTGTGTGCCTTCACCGCCAAATGGATGGATCAGCAATATCTGCTTGGCGCCCACTTTATGGATACCCTGATCTGGCTTGCCATGGTGTGTTTTGCCTGGAGCCTGCACAACCGCGCCCAGAGATTGCTGGCACAACGTGTCAGCCAGCGTCAGACCCAAGCTACCCGCCAGGCGGAGCGTCGCGCCAAGACGGAGTTTCTCGGCCGTATCAGTCATGAGATCCGCACGCCTATGAATGGCGTCCTGGGCATGTCCGAACTGCTGCTCGATACCGCCCTGTCTGCCAAGCAACGCGATTATGTGCAGACCATCCACGGCTCCGGGAATGACCTGCTCAACCTGATCAACGAAATTCTCGACATGTCGCGCCTGGAGTCCGGACAGATGACGCTGGAAAAGGTGCAGTTCGACCTGCACGCGCTGGTCAATGATTGTCTGGATATTTTCCGCAACCGTGCAGATAGCCAGACCATTGAGCTGATCAGCTTTGTGCATGCCGATGTGCCACGCACCATCAGTGGCGACCCTACGCGCCTACGCCAGATTCTGATGAACCTGCTGGGCAACGCGTTGCGATTCACCGAGCAGGGTGAAATCCTGCTGGTCGTGGGTATGGAACGCCAGGGCAACGACCAGCATCTGCGGTTTGCTCTTCAGGATTCAGGCAGTGCCATGTCGGACCAGGCACGCGATTGTCTGATCAAGGTGTTGCCGAAATCGTCACGATTACTCGATCACGCCGACGGCAACGGTCACCTCGGACTACTGATCGCCAGCCAGTTGATTCACATGATGCAAGGCCAGGTAGGGATCAAACATGCCTCCGATCAGGGTAACGCCCTGTGGTTCACACTGCCGCTGGAAGAGACCCACGCCTTTATCGAGCCCGATGTAGAAGGCCGCTGCCTGTTTGAGCGGCGGGTGTTGATCGTGGACGACAATGCCACCTGCCGTAAGGTCCTTCAGCAGCAGTGCAACGCCTGGGGTATGCAATCCCAGTGCGTAGCGGGCGGAAAAGAAGCCCTGGCACTATTACGTACCCAAGCCCACCTGGGCAGCCCTTTCGACATTCTACTGGTAGACCATTCAATGCCTGGCATGAGCGGGCTGGAGCTGGCCAGCCGGGTCAAGGATGACGCCGCGATAAGGGATCAGTTACTGATCATCATGCTGACCGGTATAAACCAGGCGCCTAGCCGCGTCATAGCACGCAACGCCGGTATTCGCCGGATCCTCAGCAAACCGGTTGCAGGCTATACCCTGCGCACCACATTGATCGATGAATGGCTGCAACATCGCCTGCACAGCGAAGCTGATCACAGTGAAGAAGAGCCCGAATACCGCCATGAGATATCGCATGAGGGGTTCCGGGTACTGGTAGCAGAAGACAACTCAATCTCGACCAAGGTCATTCGCGGGATGCTGGGCAAACTCAATATCCAGGTACAGGCGGTGCAGAACGGCCAGCAGGCAGTGCTTCAGGCACAGACCGGTGATTATGATCTGATCCTGATGGACTGTGAAATGCCAGAAATGGACGGTTTTACCGCCGCAGAATTGATTCGACAGTGGGAGCGTAGCAGTGGCAGAGAGGCCATCCCCATCATCGCCCTGACCGCCCACATTCTCCCTGAACACCGCGAACGCTCGAGGCTGGCCGGCATGAACGGCCATATCGCCAAACCGGTTGAACTTGCGCAGTTGCGAGACCAGCTCAACTTCTGGATTGATCAGAAGCGCGAAGGGCAAGTGCAGGACGTACCAGCCTGATATCAGCCGGCTAACGGCACGTCCCGCTTGCCGCAGCCGCATACACCGCAGCATAAGAGCGCAGAATCTCGCCCACCAGATGCCTGCTGCCAAGCCTCGTCAAGAATCTCATCATCCGTCTCCTGTTCCAATGACAGATAGGTTAGACGGAAGATCTCGACGAGGCGATTAGCTAAAGCTTATCGCGACGATAGCCTGGTGCTTGGCCGACCGACCTTTTTCCGGGTCGTTTTTTTGGGGCTGGCCGGCTTGCCAGCTGCGGGTCTGCCAGCACCCGTGTCGCGCGGCGGAAGACCGGTATGCTGGCTCAGGATTGCGCCCTTGTGCGGTGCTTTGGCCGGTGTGGACTGCTTCTTGCGTGCGCTGGTGTAGCCCTCAACCGCCGGCTGATAAGTCGGAATCAGATGTTGTTTGCCATTACCAATCAGGTCGCCCCGCCCCATTTCCTGCAAGGCTTCACGCAATAACGGCCAGTTCTTCGAATCGTGATAGCGCAAGAAAGCCTTGTGCAGCCGACGCTGGCGCTCGCCCTTGACGCTACTGACCGGGTCGCTCTTGTAGGTCACCTTGCGCAAGGGATTCTTGCCTGAATGGTACATGGCCGTAGCCGTGGCCATGGGCGAGGGATAGAACGCCTGAACCTGGTCGGCACGGAAATCGTTGGTCTTGAGCCACAGCGCCAGATTCATCATGTCCTCGTCCGAGGTCCCCGGATGCGCGGCGATAAAGTACGGAATCAGATACTGCTTCTTGCCCGCTTCCTTGGTGTACTTCTCGAACAAGCGCTTGAAGGTGTCGTAGCTACCGATACCCGGCTTCATCATCTTGGTCAGCGGGCCTTGTTCGGTATGCTCGGGGGCAATCTTCAGATAGCCGCCAACATGGTGCGTGACCAGCTCTTTCACATACTCGGGAGACTCGACCGCCAGGTCATAACGCAGCCCAGAGGCAATCAGGATCTTCTTGACGCCCGGCAGTTCACGCGCCTTGCGGTACAGGCCGATCAGCGAGGAATGGTCTGTATTCAGGTTCTCACAGATGCCTGGGTAGACACAGGAGGGCTTGCGGCAGGCCGCCTCGATCTCCGGGCTCTTGCAAGCAATCCGGTACATGTTTGCCGTGGGCCCGCCCAAGTCGGAAATCACGCCAGTGAAACCGGGCACCTTGTCGCGGATTTCTTCAATCTCGCGAATGATCGATTCATGCGAACGGTTCTGAATAATCCGTCCTTCATGCTCGGTAATCGAGCAGAAGGTACAGCCGCCGAAGCAGCCGCGCATGATATTCACCGAGAAACGAATCATTTCATAAGCGGGAATCTTCGCGTCACCGTAGGCCGGATGCGGAATACGGGCATAGGGTAAACCGAACACATAGTCCATTTCTTCGGTAGTCAGCGGAATAGGCGGTGGATTGAACCACACATCCTTTTCGGCGTGACGCTGAACCAGGGCACGTGCGTTACCCGGATTGGTTTCCAGGTGCAATACGCGGTTGGCATGGGCATAGAGCACAGGATCGCTCTTGACCTTCTCATAGGAGGGCAGACGAATCACTGTTCTGTCGCGCTCCAGGCGTGGGTGGGGCAATAGCTGCACCACCTGCACGCCCTCCTCCAGACCATTATCCAGCCCGTCTTCGGTCGGCCCCTTGGCCTGTTCGACAGCGCAGGCGCTGGTGTCCTGGGTATTCACATAGGGGTTGATGATCTTGTCGACCTTGCCCGGACGATCAATCCGCGTCGAGTCGAGCTCAAACCAGCCCTGCGGCGTATCGCGGCGCAGGAAGGCGGTACCGCGAATATCGGTAATCGACTGAATGTCTTCGCCGCGGCTCAGACGCTGAGCAATTTCAACCACCGCTCGCTCGGCGTTGCCATACAGCAGAATATCCGCCTTGGCGTCCAGCAACAGCGAGTGGCGAACCTTGTCCTGCCAGTAGTCATAGTGGGCAATACGCCGCAGCGAGGCTTCGATACCGCCGAGGACCACGGGGACGTCCTTGAAAGCTTCACGGCAGCGCTGGCTGTAGACCAGGCTGGCGCGATCCGGCCGGCTACCCGCTTTGCCGCCTGGGGTGTAAGCATCGTCCGAGCGGATCTTGCGGTCAGCCGTATAGCGGTTGATCATCGAATCCATATTGCCCGCCGCCACCCCGAAGAACAGGTTCGGCTTGCCCAACTGCATGAACGCGTCTTTGCTCTGCCAGTCCGGCTGACTGATGATCCCCACACGGAAGCCCTGGGCTTCGAGCAGGCGACCAATGATCGCCATCCCGAAGGACGGGTGATCTACATAGGCGTCGCCGGTGACAATGATGATGTCGCAGCTGTCCCAACCCAGCAGGTCCATCTCGTTCCGGCTCATGGGCAAAAAAGGTGCCGGGCCAAAACACTCGGCCCAGTACTTGGGATAATCAAACAGCGGCTTCGCGGCCGGCATGCTGATGGACATGCTTACTCCATATCGCCGTACCCGGAATAGGAGCCGGGTGCGAGATTCTCAAAACGGGTGAATTTGCCGAGAAAGGCCAATCGAATGCTGCCGATAGGGCCATTCCGCTGTTTGCCGATAATGATCTCGGCGATACCCTGATCCTGGGTATCCGGATGATAAACCTCGTCCCGATAAACGAACATGATCACGTCTGCGTCCTGCTCGATGGCTCCGGACTCACGCAAGTCGGAGTTGATCGGGCGTTTGTTCGGGCGCTGCTCCAGGGAGCGGTTCAACTGCGACAGCGCCACTACCGGGGCATTGAATTCTTTCGCCAGAGCCTTGAGCGAGCGCGATATTTCAGAAATCTCGTTGGTCCGGTTTTCCGACGCGCCACCAATCTGCATCAACTGCAGGTAATCGATCATGATCATGCCGATCTCGCCATGCTCACGCACCACACGGCGCGCGCGGGCGCGCATTTCCATCGGCGACAGGCCAGCGGTATCGTCGATGAACAACTTGCGGTCATTCAGCAGATTGACCGCCGACGTCAGGCGCGGCCAATCGTCATCCTCAAGCCGCCCTGCCCGCACCTTGCTCTGGTCGATACGTCCGAGTGAAGACAGCATACGCATGACCAGCGAATCACCAGGCATCTCCAACGAGAACACCAGCACCGCCTTGTCATAGCGCATCACCACGTTCTCGACCAGGTTCATCGCAAAGGTCGTCTTACCCATCGAGGGGCGACCAGCGATAATCACCAAGTCGGAGGGCTGCAGGCCCGAGGTCATATCATCCAGGTCGGCAAAGCCGGTGGACAGGCCCGTGATCGCGCCATCGCTGTTGAACAGCGTGTCGATGCGATCAATCGCCTTGGTCAGCAGGGTATTCACCGATTCTGGTCCGCCGGTCTTGGGGCGGCTTTCGGCGATAGCAAAGATCTGCCGCTCGGCATCGTCGAGAATCTGGTTGGCCTGCTTACCCTTGGTGTTGAAAGCACTGTCAGCGATATCCGAACTGGTGCTGATCAATTTACGCAGGGTCGAGCGCTCACGAATGATATGGGTGTAAGCGCTGATGTTGGCGACCGAGGGGGTATTCTTGGCCAATTGCCCCAGGTAAGCCAAACCACCCACCTGATCAATCAGGCCGTCCCGGTCGAGCTCTTCTGCCAGGGTCACCACGTCAAACGGCTGATTACGCGAGGCCAGACTGGCCAGTGCGCGAAAAATCAGGCGGTGGTCATGGCGATAGAAATCCACTTCGCTGAGCAATTCGACAACCCGCTCCCAGGTCGTATTTTCCAGCATCACCCCGCCCAGCACTGCCTGCTCGGCTTCAATCGAGTGCGGCGGAATCTTCAGTGCAGAGGTTTGCAGGTCAAGTTCCGCAGTATCGGTGTAGTTCGACTCATTCATCGGTACAGGCCCAAGACAACAACCGGGAGACAAAAATAACAACACGGCGCCTGTACGAGACAGGCACCGTGTTGACTAGTCTAACTGGAAAGGCCGGCAAACTCACTCAACGACTACGCAGGTAGCCAGCGAGCGATATACAAGCCTTGTGCAGCAGGATTAACCGGCTACAACGACCAGCTTGACGCTAGCTTCTACATCTGTGTGCAGGTGCAGAGCAATGTCGAATTCACCGACGTTGCGCAGCGGACCTTCAGGCAGACGTACTTCGCTTTTCTCGATGTCGACACCAGCAGCAGTCACGGCATCAGCGATGTCGCGAGTACCGATGGAACCGAACAGCTTGCCTTCTTCACCAGCGTTGGCGGAAAGGGTCACAGTCAGACCTTCCAGCTTGGCGGCACGAGCTTCAGCTTCGGCTTTCTTCTCGTCAGCGATACGCTCTAATTCAGCGCGGCGAGCTTCGAAGGCTTCCAGGTTGGAAGCAGTAGCCGGAGTGGCTTTGCCAAAAGGCAGGAGAAAATTACGTGCGTAACCGGCGCTGACAGCAACCTTGTCGCCAAGATTACCCAGATTCGCGATCTTTTCGAGCAGGATAACTTCCATTGCGATGACCTCTAAAATTCAAACTTGGCCATTCGAGTCGTCATCGTCGCGCGGCCCTTGAGCCGGTGCGATACGAGCACGAAAATCGAACAGACTATCGATAAATGCCAAAAACATAATCAGGGGATACACAATCTGGGCGGCAAATACGAACACCACATAGAGTATCACCAACCACACCGAGCCCAGCTTCTTGATCCCGGCCAGCCCATGCAACAGCGCCAACCCAGCGATTAGCAATGGCAAGCTGGCAACCGGTGCCAACATAGCCATCTGCCCGAACTGCGGACTGAACAGCGTCAACACCAGCAAACCACCAGCAACCAATGGTGACAGGCGCAACCGATGAAACTCGTCACGGAATCCACCGGGGTTGTACAGACCGGCTTGCCAGGAGCGGCCAATCATCAGACTGACCAGCGCCATCAGCGCATGCACTGCGCCCATCAAGCCGGCCAATACCGGCACCAGCAATGCTTCCAGACGGGCCATACCGGCCTCGTCGACGGAACCACCCATGTCGGACATCAGTTGCGGCAAGCGCTCCTGAATCTGCCCTGCCAGGGCCTGTAAAGGCTCACCCAGCACGCTCAGTAGCAATAGCGCATAGCCTACGCCCAGCGGCACCAATACCAGCAAGACATTGGGCCACGCCTGCTTCTCGCGTAGCAGCACCGCCATACCAGCGGCGCCCAGAATCACCAGCAAGGGTGTCAGATCACCCATCAACGCCCAAGCCAAAGCCGGCAAAACACCCCAGATAATGACTGGGAGGGCCTCGTTCAAGCCTCGGCGCAAGATGACCAACGCCAGTGCCGCAGCACTGACCCAGAACAACAAGGGTATGGCCGCAGCAAGCGCCACTACGAGAGTGGCTTGCTTGCGACCGCGCATGATGTATTCCGCTAACCCACGCATGCTGGTTCGGTATCCCTGATTACGTCATTACCTGCTTATCAGCGACCGTGACTGTCGGTGAAGGGCAGCAGTGCCAGATAACGGGCGCGCTTGATAGCAACACCCAACTGACGCTGGTACTTGGCCTTGGTGCCTGTGATACGGCTAGGAACGATCTTGCCGGTTTCAGTGACATAGGCTTTCAGCGTATTGAGATCTTTGTAATCGATCTCCTTTACATTTTCTGCGGTGAAGCGGCAGAACTTTCTGCGACGGAAAAAACGTGCCATGGCAGCGTCTCCTTAGATACTGGAAAGTGGGACCGGGATGACTTACTCGTCGTCGCCGTCGTCGTTGTCGTCAGCGTTGTCGCTGTCGTTGTCCGAATCGTTGTCATCGCCTTCGGTGCGCTCACGACGCTCACGACGCTCGCCACGACCGGTGTCTTCAGGCTTGAGCATGTCGGACTGTTCGGTGATGGCTTCGTCACGACGAATGACCATGTTACGGATCACGGCGTCGTTATAACGGAAGTTCTCAGTCAGCTCTTCCAGTGCCTTGGCGCTGCACTCGACGTTGATCATGATGTAGTGGGCTTTGTGGATCTTGTCGATCGGGTAAGCCAGTTGACGACGGCCCCAATCTTCCAGACGGTGGATCTTGCCGCCATCTTCTTCGATGAGTTTGGTATAGCGCTCAATCATGCCGCCGACCTGCTCACTCTGATCCGGGTGAACCAAAAATACGATTTCGTAATGACGCATAAGTGCTCCTTACGGGTTGAAGCCAGCCACCCAACATGGTCTGGCAAGGAGTAGAACTCTAGTTTGGGGCGCACATTCTATGGGAGTGGGGGGTAAGTCGCAAGCTTTAAGCGGTGCAAGCTGCAAGCTGCAAGCTGCAAGCTGCAAGCTAGTGTGCGGGCCTTGGCCGCGAATGCAACCATTCCCCGCCATTATTCCCGACTTTGCAGGAATAATGGGAGGCGGCACCGGAGCGCGAATATAAACACAAGCCTGAATTGGCAGGGTTTCAGGTTTAGCTTGTAGCTTGTAGCTTGTAGCTTGTAGCTTGTAGCTTGTAGCTTGCGGCTCAGGCTGGCTGCGTGCGCTGGCGGACCGCCTCAAACAGACAGATACCGCTGGCCACCGACACATTCAGACTGCTGACACTGCCAGACATCGGCAACTTGGCCAGATAATCGCAGTGTTCACGTGTAAGGCGACGCATGCCGCTACCTTCAGCGCCCATCACGATCACACTCGCGACCTTGAGATCGACCTGATAGATCAACTGCTCAGCTTCTCCCGCCGTACCGACGATCCACAGGCCGCGCTGCTGCAACTGCTTCAAGGTGCGCGCCAGGTTGGTTACCGCAACCAGAGGCACAGTCTCTGCCGCACCACAGGCGACCTTGCGCACTGTTGGTGACAGGCTGGCAGAGCGGTCGCGAGGTATGATCACGGCATGCGCACCAGCCGCATCGGCACTGCGCAAACAGGCACCCAGATTATGCGGATCAGTCACCCCATCGAGCACCAGCAGCAAGGCGGGCCCTTCAAGCTTGTCGAGGAGATTGTCGAGCATTTCCTCTGACCACATCTGGCTGGGCGTTACCGACGCAACGACCCCCTGATGCACGCCATCGGCAATCTTGTCCAACTCGTCCGGCGTGACCCGCTGCACACCCACTCCGGCACTTTCAGCCAGGTCCAGCAACGCCTGGACGCGAGCATCCAGGCGACCGCGCACCAGCACCAACTGCTTTACCCGCTTGGGAGAGCGCTCCAGCATTGCCTGAACGGCATGTACACCATAGACGTATTCGTTATCGCTCATATACTCAGCTCACGACCTGGGCTTGCGCGGTGCACGGGGCGCTCGTGGTGCCCGCGGCGCACGTGCCGGCCCGGCGGAGCCCGGCCCAGCGGGGCCCGACCCATCGGAGCTGCCGGCCTTGTTGTCAGCAGGTTTTTTGCCGCCCGATGCCTTTGGCTTGCTCGACGCGCTCTTGGAACGCGGCGCGCGGCCTTTGCTCGCAGCACCGCCGGCCTTTTTCGCCTCATCCATCAGACGCTGACGCGCAGCCCGGCTGGCATCGACGTTGGTATTGGCAGTTTGTGGCTGAGTCTTGTCCATTTCAAAGTCGATCTTGCGCTCATCCAGATCAACGCGGGCGACCATGACCCTGACGGTATCACCAAGACGGAAGCTCTTGCCGGCCTTCTCACCGGTCAGGCGGTGGTGCACCGCATCAAAATGATAATAGTCGGCCGGCAGTGCAGTGATATGCACCAGACCTTCAACGTAAATATCGGTCAGCTCGACGAACAGACCAAAACCGGTCACCGCAGTAACCAGACCATCAAAGCTTTCGCCCACCCGGTCTTTCATGAACTCGCACTTGAGCCAACTGACCACATCACGCGTGGCTTCATCGGCACGCCGCTCGTTCTGCGAGCATTGCTGCCCGAGATTTTCCAGCGCGGCCAGATCATAAGGATAGATAGATGCCTTGGGCAGCACACCGGCGCCGGCACGCTGCACACGATCGGTCTTCTTGCGTGAGCGGATCACACTGCGGATTGCGCGGTGCGTCAACAGGTCAGGGTAACGACGAATTGGCGAGGTGTAGTGGGTATAGGCCTCGTAATTCAAACCGAAGTGGCCGGCGTTGTGCGGACTGTAGACGGCCTGACTCAACGACCGCAGCATCACCGTCTGGATCAACTGCGCATCGGGGCGGCCTTGGACCTTCTGCAACACCGCACTGTAATCTTCGGGCGTAGGCGTGCCCTTCTTGCGAGTCAGAGTCATGCCCATAGCACCCAGGAACTGGCGCAGGCGTTCGACTTTTTCATCCTTGGGCGCATCGTGCACACGATACAAGCCAGGCAGCTCCAGATCCTGGAGGAAGCGTGCAGTGGCCACGTTGGCGCAGAGCATGCATTCTTCAACAATCTTGTGAGCGTCATTACGCGTGGTCGGACGAATCTCGGCAATCTTGCGATTTTCTCCGAAGATGATGCGCGTTTCGGTCGTCTCGAAATCAATCGCGCCGCGACCCTGACGGGCCTTGGCCAGTGCCTTGTATAGCTCGTAAAGATTCTTCAGTGCGGGCTGCAGATCAGCATACTCTTCGATCAGCGCCTGGCCTTCACGGCTACGCGGATGCTCGAGCATGCTGGAGACCTTGTTGTAGGTCAGGCGCGCGTGGGAGTGAATCACCCCCTCATAAAATTCATAGTCAGTCAGTTCACCGCTCTTGGAAACGGTCATCTCGCAGACCAGCGCAAGACGGTCGACCTTCGGCATCAACGAGCAAAGGCCGTTGGAAATCGCCTCCGGCAACATTGGCACGACTTCGCTGGGGAAGTAAACAGACGTACCACGCAATTCAGCCTCGCGATCAAGTGCCGAGCCTACCGGCACATAATGCGACACGTCGGCGATCGCGACATACAGCTTCCAGCCGCCGGCAAACAGCCGCCAGCCACTGGCCTTGTGCGGTTCACAGTAGACCGCGTCATCGAAATCACGCGCATCCTCACCATCGATAGTGACCAGCGGCAAATGACGCAGATCGACGCGCTTGAGCTTGTCCTTGTCTTCCACGTGGTCCTTCAGGCGCGCCGCTTCATCCAGCACTTCCTGGGGCCAGACGCTTGGGATGTCGTAGCTGCGTAGCGCAACCTCGATCTCGACGCCAGCGGCCATATAATCGCCGACCACTTCGATCACTTCACCCTGCGACTGGCGATGGATACTCGGCCACTGGGTAATTTTTACTTCGACATACTGCCCATGCTGAGCACCGCCTTCGGCGCCCGGCTGGATCAGCACTTCATGGTTGATCTTGGCGTTATCGGCCACCACGTAAGCGATGCCGTTTTCAATATAATAGCGGCCCACCAGAACTTCGTGGGCGCGTTCAAGTATTTCGACAATGGTTCCTTCACTGCGGCCACGGCGGTCTACGCCGGTGATCCGTCCCAGCACACGGTCGCCATCAAAGACCAGGCGCATCTGCGCAGGGCTGAGGAACAGATCATCGCCGCCCCCATCGGGGACCAGAAAGCCGAAACCGTCGCGATGACCCTGCACCCGACCCTTGATCAGATCAAGCTTGTCGACGGGGGCGTAAGCACCGCGGCGCGTGTAGATCAGCTGACCATCACGCTCCATGGCGCGCAAGCGGCGACGCAGGGCTTCGATGCCGTCTTCATCGCTGATCGCAAACTCGTCCTGCAGTTGCGCACGCGTAGCAGGCGCCCCGCGCTCTTCAAGCAGCTTGAGGATAAGCTCGCGGCTGGGAATGGGATTGTCGTAATTCTGAGCTTCGCGATGAGCCTCTGGGTCAATTGCGGCCCAGTCGGTCGGTGATGCGGAAGTACGTTTGGAGTTGCTCGACGCAGGCGCCGAGTCTTTGGATATTGATTTTTTCGTCATAGCTCTCTATTGAACCGCGAAATGGATCCAGTTGCACCTATTTCCGATGTTTCTATACTTTTTTTCGCAAGGGGGTTTACAAGCCCTGGGGCGCTACGTATTATTCGCGCCGTCAACACAACAACGGTTGCAACGCGAAACCCTTGGGTTAGCTTAGCACCAGCGTTGAGAAAAGACGCCCAGGTGGTGAAATTGGTAGACACGCCAGCTTCAGGTGCTGGTGGCCGCAAGGCCGTGGAAGTTCGAGTCTTCTCCTGGGCACCATTTTCTTCTCTGATGCATTCGCACCAGATCTGCTACAAATCCATACCGTCATTGACCTCAGGTCGCGTTATTGCACCTGTGGATTTTTGCGTGCGCGTATTTTTTTTCACCACCCGCCTGCCCTGAAACCCGATCCGCACTTATCAGCACAAAAAAAGGCGCCTCGCGGCGCCTTTTTTATTCAGATCAGATTTTCACATCAGACCTTGTCCAACACCTGCTCAGAAAATCTGCCGCAGGATAATGGTTTCATTGCGATCAGGGCCAGTGGAAATGATATCCACAGGTGCACCAACCAGCTCTTCGATCCGCTTGATATAAGCGCGCGCATTGGCTGGCAACTGCTCCAGCGTCTGGGCGCCCAGGGTCGACTCGCTCCAGCCCGGAACGTCCTCATAGACAGGCTCCAGACCCAGATAGCTGTCAGCATCGGTAGGTGCTTCGATCACCGCACCATCCTCATTGCGATAGCCAATACAGATACGGATCACGTCCAGCCCGTCCAGTACATCCAGCTTGGTCAGACACAGACCACTGATGCTGTTGATCTCCATCGCGCGACGCAAGATAACCGCATCAAACCAGCCACAACGACGCGCACGCCCGGTGGTGGAGCCAAACTCATGGCCACGCTCGGCCAGGCGAGCACCCACATCATCGAACAGCTCCGTAGGGAATGGACCAGAGCCAACACGGGTAGTGTAGGCCTTGGTGATACCCAGCACGTAATCCAGGTAAAGCGGGCCAAATCCGGAACCCGTTGCAGTACCACCAGCAGTGGTATTGGAGCTGGTTACAAAGGGATAAGTACCGTGATCGATATCCAGCAACGAGCCCTGAGCGCCTTCAAACATGATGTTGGCGCCGGAACGACGCAATTCATGCAGGCGGGCGGTCACGTCTGTCATCAGCGGGCGCAGCCACTCGGCATACTCCATGGCCTCATCCAGGGTCTTCTGGAAATCGACCGGCTCGACCTTGTAATAATGCTGCAACGCAAAGTTATGGTAGTCCAGCACTTCACCCAGCTTGGCGGCGAAACGTTCGCGATGAAACAGATCCGCGACGCGCAGACCACGGCGCGAGACCTTGTCTTCATACGCAGGACCAATACCGCGCCCCGTTGTGCCGATCTTGGCTTCGCCGCGGGCCTTTTCACGCGCCTGATCCAGCGCTACGTGATAAGGCAGGATCAGCGGACAGGCCGGACTGATGCGCAGGCGCTCACGCACTGGCACGCCTTTGGCTTCCAGCTCCTTGAGCTCCTTCATCAGGGCTTCAGGAGACAGCACTACACCGTTGCCGATAAAGCACTGCACATTTTCCCGCAGAATGCCCGAGGGAATCAGGTGCAATACGGTCTTGTGACCATCGATGACCAGCGTGTGCCCGGCATTGTGACCGCCCTGGTAACGCACTACGGCAGCTACCTGACTGGTGAGCAGATCAACGATCTTGCCCTTGCCTTCATCGCCCCATTGGGTACCCAGGATGACTACATTCTTGCCCATTTCAGCTCTCGCCTCATTCAAATTTGAACGGCCTGCACAGCCATTGAATCAATTATTCAGATCAGCAACCTGCCAGGCGTTATCACGCCAGCGCAAAATGCGGTCGCACCCATAATCGGGCGCTTCGGAATCCATCTGGCCAGGCAAGGCGACAATCACGCGCTCTCCGCGCCGCCGCAGTGCCATCACCTCCAGCTGCAAGCCTGGCTCATTGGCATAGGTAGCCCATATACCGCGGGCACGCCCGCCGCCAGCTATGGAACCGCGCTCGACCAGCAAACGCAGATCAGTCGAAAAACCGGTCGCTGGACGCGCCCGGCCAAAATCCTGACCAATATCATCGTATCGACCGCCTTGGGCGATGCTCTGGCCGACACCCGCTATATAGGCAGAAAACACCACGCCAGTATGATAGTGGTAGCCACGCAGCTCACCGAGGTCAAAGTACAGTGGGATATCCGGATATTGCCGGCTCAGCGTCTGGGCGATTTCAACCAGATCATCCAGCGCTGCCATGACCGACTCGGGCGCACCATCGAGCAATACGTGCGCGCGCTCCAGCACTTCAACGCCACCGGACAACTCGGCCAGACTGCAAAGCATGGCCGCCAGCGAGGACTGACTCAGCGGCTCGGTCAGTTGACGCACCTCATCAATCGCCTTGCGCTGCAGCGCATCGAACAGCGCCCGTTCGGTACCCTCTTCCAGACCCGCTGACTGGGTCAGGCCACGGAAAATACCGACGTGGCCAATATCCAGATGCACACCCTTGACCTGGCAGCTATCCAGACTCTCCAGCATCAAGGTAATAATCTCGATATCACTGGCGCTGGAAGCGTCGCCGTACAGCTCAGCACCCAGCTGGATCAGACTGCGGGCGGTAGACAGTGCGCGCGGGCGGGTATGCATGACGCTGCCGCAATAGCAGAGCCTGCTGGGCCCTTCGGCACCTAGCGTGTGCGCATCGATACGCGCGACCTGCGGGGTAATGTCAGCGCGCAGCCCGAGCATGCGACCTGACAACTGATCAATCATCTTGAACGTTTGCAGTTCGAGGTCATGACCGGCACCGGTCAGCAGGGATTCTACGTATTCGATGTGCGGGGTAATGACCAGGTCATATCCCCAGGAGGCAAAGAGGTCAAGCAGTTGCCTGCGAGCAGCTTCGATACGCGCCGCCTCTTCAGGCAGCACCTCTTCGATGCCATCAGGCAACAGCCAGCTATCTACAGTCGGCATTATCACAACCTTTCCTACGCAACGGATCCCGGCGTAACCGGCACCCTGCTAGCGAATCAGATAGAGAAACAGAGTGCCTGTCAGCATGCAGGAGCAAGCACCAGTCACAAAAAAGCCGGGATTTCCCCGGCTGCGCGATTGTATCACGTTTTTGCCTGACCACACCTGCTAAGGCAGCAGCTGTGGTCAGTCAACGGATCACCTCACACTGTTACCCTGAAGGTAGCGGAAGAACTCGCTATCAGGATCAAGTACGAGAATATCGGACTTGCTGGAGAAGCTTTCACGATAGGCCTGAAGGCTACGATAAAAGGAATAGAACTCAGGATCCTTGTTATAGGCTTCAGAGTAGATTGCAGCTGACTGGGCGTCACCGTCACCACGGATCTGCTCGGCTTCACGGAAGGCTTCAGCCAGAATCACTCGCTGCTGGCGATCAGCATCCGCTCGGATACCCTCACCCAGCTCGCGACCCTTGGCTCGATGCTCACGCGCCTCACGCTCCCGCTCGGTACTCATACGCTCGAATACACTACGATTCACTTCACGGGGCAAATCTATCGCCTTGACCCGGACGTCCAGCACTTCGATGCCCAATTCGCGCTGCGCGCTGGCATCCAGCGTACTGGTGATATCAGCCATCAACTGATCTCGTTCGCCCGATACGACTTCGTTCAAGGTGCGGCGTGCCACCTCGTTACGCAAGCCGGATTCCAACTGGCGAGACAGGCGGTCTTCAGCGATCGCGCGCATGCCGGACGTCGCAGTGTAGAAACGCTCTACGTTGGCGATACGCCACTTGGCATAGGAGTCAACCATCAGCGCTTTCTTTTCCAGCGTCAGATAACGCTGAGTCGCGGTATCCAGCGTCAGCAGCCGACCATCGAACAAACGATGCTCTTGCACGAAGGGTAACTTGAAATGCAGCCCTGGCTGAACATCATCCTGTACCACCCGACCAAACTGCAGGACGATGCCGCGTTCGATCTGACTGACGACGAAGAAGCTGTTCCAGCCAACGACTACCAGAATGAAAGCCAGGATCAGGCCGAAAATTGTTTTATTACTCATCAGCGAGACTCCCTTGCACGCAGATCACGCTGCTGTATTTCCAACGGCAGGCGAACCTGATTGTCGCCAGCTCCAGCGCCAGCGCCTGCATTTGAAGAGGACGAAGAGGAGGAAGAGGACGAAGCACCCGCACCGCCACCTTGCTGCATCAACTTGTCCAGCGGCAGATACAGCAGATTATTGTTACCGTCACCACCTGACACCAGAATCTTGCTGGTATTGGTCATCACTTCCTGCAGCGTCTCGATGTACATGCGCTCTCGCATTACCTCTGGAGATGCCTGGTACTGCACGTACAACTGGTTGAAGCGCTGAGCTTCACCATCTGCGCGGGCAATAACTTCATCACGGTAACCGTTAGCCTCTTCCAGTAGCCGCTGTGCGCGACCACGCGCCTCGGGAATAACCCCGTTGGCATAGGATTCAGCCTGGTTACGCTCGCGCACTTCATCTTCGCGGGCACGGATAACGTCGTCAAAGGCGTCCTGCACTTCGGCCGGAGCCTGCGCACTTTCAATGTTTACCTGCACTACGGTAATACCGGTATTGTAGGTATCCAGATAGCGCTGCAAGCGCTCGGTGGTTTCAACACCCATCTGCTCACGGCCTTCAGTCAGCACCTGGTGCATCGACGTGGAACCCACTACGTGACGCAGCGCGCTTTCAGTCGCATGCCTCAGACTAGTTTCCGGATCTTCCACTCTGAGTACAAAATTCTCCAGGTTGGAAATGCGGTACTGAATAGCCACCGGCACTTCTACAATGTTCTCGTCTTCAGTCAGCATCTGACCTTGCTGGCGATAGGAACGAACCTGGGTCACGTTACGCTGAAACTTTCTTTCAATCGGCGGAAAATAAAGATGCAGGCCGGATTCCACCGTGCGGTGGTACTCGCCGAAACGCAGCACAATAGCCTGCTCCTGCTCATCCACGGTATAGACCGCACTGAACAGCCAGAAGGCAATAATAACCAGACCGGCAATCGCCCAGACAGCTTTCGGAATGCCCGCTCCGCCACCACTGTTGCGGCTGCTGCCACCACTGTTGTTGTTGCTATTGCCCTTCTTGCCACCGAATAGCCCGTTCAGACTGTCCTGCAGCTTCTTCAGCGCTTCATCAAGATCTGGAGGACCCTGCTTGCCGCCGCGGTTGCCGTTATTGTTGCCGTTGTTACTGCCACCATTGTTGCCGCCACTACCCCAAGGGTCTTGGTTGTTATTTTTACCACCACCAGGCTCATTCCAGGCCATAGCGTTCTCCGTTATTCGTAAACCTGCCAGACCAGGACAACCCTCAGGCCACCCCAGATATTTGTTCAATCCTACAGCAATTAACCCACCCCAGGCGAACGCTGGGGCAACCCATTATTGCAAAGTATGTTGTTGCAGGAACACATCGGGGAGCCAACCCTCGCGCTTGAGCAGCCGATTGAAATCACTGCGCTGCAAACGCAGGTCAAGCTGCTGGCGGCCGTCATCGGCAATGCGCTCTTCTACCACGGCGCCTACCGCGTAGAACTGCGCCCGCAATCGAGCCTCAGCGTGCTCCAACAATACCGATTCCTGAATCACATCCTGGCCGAGCCGCTCAGCCATCGCCTGCTGCACCAGCTCCAGCCCCAGCCCTTGCTGCGCAGACACCCAGACCCGCACCGGCACGCCGGACTCATCACGCTGAATGTGCGGCTCGACGTTTTCCAACAGATCAATCTTGTTGTAAACCTCAAGGATGGGCAGTTCAATCGCATCAATTTCGGTCAGCACCTTGACTACCTGCTCGATATGCGAGGTACGGTCTGGGTCAGCGGCATCAATGATATGCAGGAGCAGATCAGCCTGACTGGACTCTTCCAGTGTGGCTCTGAAGGCTTCGACCAATTTGTGCGGCAGATGACGGATAAAACCCACCGTATCAGCCAGAATGGCCGGGCCGATATCATCCAGCTCAATTCGCCGTAGCGTCGGATCCAAAGTGGCAAACAACTGATCAGCCGCGTACACCGCTGAACTGGTGACCACGTTGAACAGCGTTGACTTGCCCGCATTGGTGTAACCGACCAGAGAAACTACTGGAATCTCGGCGCGCCGCCTCGAGCGACGAGCCTGCTCGCGCTGGCTACGCACTTTGGCCAAACGCCGGGTGATCTGTTTGATCCGCTCGCGCAACAGGCGGCGATCCGTCTCGAGCTGGGTTTCACCTGGGCCGCGAAGGCCAATACCGCCCTTCTGCCGCTCAAGGTGAGTCCAACCACGCACCAACCGCGTGCTCAAATGATCAAGCTGGGCGAGTTCGACCTGCAGCTTGCCCTCATGGGTACGGGCGCGCTGGGCGAAGATATCCAGAATCAAGCCGGTGCGATCTATTACCCGGCACTTGAGTTCGCGCTCAAGGTTGCGCTCCTGACTCGGCGTCAGGACGTGATTGAAGATAACCAGATCCGCCTCGTGCTCGGCTACAGTTGCCTGCAGCTCCTCCACTTTCCCAGCGCCAATCAGGAAGCGCGGGCTGGGATGGTGGCGGTTGACGGTGAGAAAAGCAGTGATGTCGGCGCCGGCCGAGTTCACCAGCTCGACAAACTCCTGGGGGTCTTCCCTGGTGCGCTCATCCTGACCTTCAAGGTGAACGAGAACAGCGCGTTCACCGCCTTCATGGCGCTCGAAAAACAATCAGACCTCCCCAACAATCAAGGTGTTTCCATCTCTGCTTCTTCAGCACTGCCTTGAACCGGCAGGCGCACCGGACGACCCGGCACCACAGTAGAGATAGCATGCTTGTAAACCATCTGGCTGACAGTATTCTTCAGCAAAATGACAAACTGGTCGAATGACTCGATCTGGCCCTGCAACTTGATACCGTTGACCAGATAAATGGATACCGGAACCCGTTCCTTGCGCAGAACGTTCAGGTAAGGGTCTTGTAGTGAATGCCCTTTTGACATTGCCTCACTCCTTATGGAAAGCTTATTTGTAAGCGTTGAATAATGCGTTTTTACCGAACTGTCCATTATCCTTTGGGAGAGTCGGTGCCAATTCTCTAACCAACATCTGAAATCAAGACTAGCAGAACACTGGAAACTTATATGGTGTCCAGCTCAAGTGCTTTCAAGGCCCGCTCAAATCTTTTTGCATCCAGGCTGTCGAACCACTCGATTTCTTCCTTCCATCCCCGTAACCAGGTGAGCTGTCGCTTGGCCAATTGCCGGGTAGCAATCACTCCCCGTTCGACCGCTTCAACCCTGGAGAGTTTCCCGTCCAGGTAATCCCATATCTGCCGGTAACCCACGGCACGAATCGAAGGCAAACCAACATGCAGATCAGGCCGCGCATGCAAGGCCCTGACCTCTTCAATCAGCCCTTGCTGCATCATCTGAGCAAAGCGCTCAGCAATGCGTTGGTGCAGAATCTGACGCTCGACGGGTGCCACGGATAGATAGCGCACAGTATAAGGCAAAAAAGACGAGCCGGGCGTCTGGCCCGAGGCTTTTTCTGCTGCCTGACGCAGATGCCAGTCAGTCAGACTGACCCCGGATATCAGATAAACCTCATAAGCTCGCTGAAGCCGCTGGGGGTCATTGGGATGGATGCGTAGAGCGGCCTGGGGATCCACTTCGGCCAGCCTGCTGTGGATCGCCTGCCAGCCCTGCTCCAGGGCAATACTCTCGATCTGTGCGCGCACCTGCACATCCGCCGAAGGCATGCTGGCGATCCCTTCGGAGAAGGCCTTGAAGTACATCATGGTGCCGCCGACCATCAGCGGAATACGCCCACGAGCGTGGATATCGTTGATCAGAACCTGCGCATCAGCGCAAAAGCGCGCTGCCGAATACGCTTCTGCCGGATCGAGAATATCAACCAGGTGATGGGGGAATCGAGCCAGCGTTTCGGCATCCGGCTTGGCAGTACCGATGTCCATTCCGCGGTAGACCAGCGCCGAATCGACACTGATCAGCTCGCAGGGCAAACGCTCGGCCAGATACAGTGCAAGATCAGTCTTGCCCGCTGCAGTAGGCCCCATCAGACAGATGACCGGAGGTTTCACGACCGTATTCACGCAACACTCCGATACACTTTATGAACTGAAATGCGCCAGGCTAAAAAGCAATACAGCTCATCGGCCACGAAGAAATAACTTGTCCAGCTCAACCATGCCCATCTGCGTCCAGGTAGGCCTGCCATGATTACACTGACCGCTTCGCTCGGTCTGTTCCATATCACGCAACAGCGCATTCATTTCCGTCAGGGTCAGACGGCGATTGGCCCTCACGGAGCCGTGACAGGCCATGGTAGACAGAAGTTCGTTGCGATGGGCTTCAATACGGTCACTGGTGCCATATTCGAGCAAATCGCTCAGTACATCCTGAACCAGTTGCACAGCATCAGCCTGTCGCAGCAATGCCGGTATCTCGCGAATGCCCAGCATTTCAGGCCCCAGACGCTGCAGCTCGAAGCCCAGACGGGCAAACCAGTCGGCATGCTCTTCGGCGCAATCAGCCTCGCGCTGGCTGACCGCCAGAGACTCCGGCACCAGCAGCGGCTGGCCACGCAAGCCTTCCTGATCCATCGCCAACTTCAAACGCTCGTAAGTAATCCGCTCGTGGGCCGCGTGCATGTCAACCACCACCAGACCCTGCGCATTCTCCGCCAGGATATAGACGCCATGCAGTTGCGCTACTGCATAGCCGAGCGGCGGTACATCCTGGGGTGACGCGTTGTCCGCCAGGGCAGTAGAGGCCGTAGGCTGAGCGCCATAGAGTGCGGAGTAACCTGGCAAACTGTCATTCAGTTGACCAACGGAGGGCCGATCCAACGCATAAGACGGCGCCGACCAGCCAGCAGACGGTTCATTCAGCGACATGCGCCCTTGACCCGAGAACACCCCGGCATCCAGCCCCGCTGGCGCCGTCACCTGCTGCGTTGCAGGCTCTGTAAGACCTTCGGCACCGGGCAGATCGCCAGGCCGCTGGGCCGCCAAGGTACGATGCAGGGTACTGAACAGAAAGTCATGCACCATGCGGCCATCACGAAAACGCACTTCATGCTTGGTCGGATGCACGTTGACATCCACCACTGAAGGATCGACCTCAAGGAACAGTACAAAAGTCGGGTGCCGGCCATTGAAGAGTACATCGCGGTACGCCTGGCGCACTGCATGCACGACCAGTTTGTCCTTGATCATGCGGCCGTTGACGAAGAAGTACTGCAAGTCCGCCTGGCTGCGTGAAAAGGTGGGCAGGCCGACCCAACCCCACAGTCGCAAGCCACTGCGTTCAGCGTCAATGGACAGAGATTGTTCGACAAACGCCGGGCCGCAGACGCTGGCTACCCGCCGACGCGCTTCCTGCTCGCCCTGCGCGGGGCGCAAGCTGAAGACCGTCCGGCCGTTGTGCCTGAGATTGAAGGCGACATCAAAGCGCGAGAGTGCGAGACGTTTGACCACCTCTTCGAGGTGACTGAATTCGGTTTTTTCCGTACGCAGGAACTTGCGGCGCGCCGGGGTATTGAAGAACAGATCACGCACCTCTACCGTGGTCCCGCGCGGGTGCGCGGCGGGCTGCAATCGCGGCTGCATATCGCGACCTTCAGTCTCCACCTGCCAGGCCTGATCGGCTCCGGCGGTACAGGAGGTAAGCGTCAGCCTGGATACCGAGCTGACAGAGGCCAGCGCTTCACCACGAAAGCCCAGCGTAGCCACCCGCTCCAGGTCATCCAGGTCGCGTATCTTGCTGGTGGCGTGGCGCGATAAGGCCAGTGCCAGATCATCCTGCATGATGCCACTGCCGTCGTCGCGCACCCGCAACAGCTTGACCCCACCCTGTTCCACATCGATATCGATGCGCGCAGCACCCGCATCCAGGCTGTTCTCCAACAGTTCCTTGATCACCGACGCGGGGCGTTCAACCACTTCACCTGCGGCAATCTGGTTGGCCAGCCGCGGGCTCAATAACTCGATACGCGCCATATCAGGGCTCATTCTGCACGAGCATACTGCCCGCAGGCACTTTCAATGTCTGGCCCAGCTGGATCTGATCACCGCGCAGGTTGTTCGCGTTACGCAAACTGGCGACGCTGATACCGTAACGGTTGGCGATGATCGACAGGGTGTCTCCGCGCGAAACGACGTGCTCAGATGGTCTTGAGGCCTGCAGCTTGCCGCCAGCCTTCATGGCTGCCAAGCGGGTACCGGGCGGCGGGTAGCGATGGAAGTAGTCCCGGATCCCGGTATGCATGGCTCTTGCAAGGGCCTGCTGATGGCTCTTGGTCACCAGCTTCTTGGCCTCGCCGGGATTCGAGATAAATCCGGTTTCGACCAGAATGGACGGAATATCGGGTGATTTCAGCACCATGAAACCCGCCTGCTCCACCCGGCGCTTGTGCAGTGGCGTGATCTTGCCGACCGCAGCCAGTACTTGCTGGCCGACATCCAGGCTTGCCGAAAGCGTCGCAGTCATGGACAGATCCAGCAGCACGCTGGCCAGCACCTGATCCTTGTTGTCCAGACTGACCCCGCCGACCCCGCCGATCAGGTCCGAACGGTTCTCCCGGTCAGCCAGCAAGCGGGCGGTTTCCGACGTAGCGCCGCGATCGGACAAGGCAAAAACCGACGCGCCGAACGCGCTAGCGCGGGTAAAGGCGTCGGCATGGACCGAGACGAACAGGTCAGCATTGTTCTTGCGCGCGATCTCAGTGCGTTTGCGCAGAGGGATAAAGTAGTCACCCGTGCGCACCAGTACGCCCTTGAATCCGGGCTCTGCATCAATCAAGCGCTTGAGCTCCTGGGAGATCGCCAGAACCACATTTTTTTCGCGCACGCCGCCAGGCCCGATTGCGCCCGGATCCTCGCCACCGTGGCCGGCATCCAGCGCAATGATGATCAAACGGTCACCGCCAGCCGAACTCACACTCGGAGCAGTGCTGGGGGGCAAAGGCGCTGCCACTTCAGGCGCCGGCAGGGAAATACTTTCGCGGGGCTGATCGTTATCAAACAGATCAATCACCAGGCGATGACCATATTGCTGGTTCGGCGGCAGGGAAAAGCTTTTGGCCGTAACCTGCTGCGACAGATCCAGCACCACGCGCAGGCTGGACGCATCCCGCGGCGCCGAGCGGACACCGGTCAGGGGTGTACCTTCCAACGGCAAGCCACTGGTCGTGGCGGAGAAACTGGCACCGGTCACGTCAATAACAATGCGCTCGGGGCTCGAAAGCGTGAACAGGGTGTGATCAGCCGGCCCAGTGAGGTCAAAAACCAGCCGCGTGTTATCCGGCGCACGCCAGATACGCACGTGTTCGATATCAGCGGCCTGCAACAGACCGGACATCATCAGACACAGACTGATGATCATCCCTTTGAGCATCGCTCGACTCCCGGCATTTCTGATCACGTGTGTGCATCTTCCCGTTTATTGTTTAGGTCCTGGCAGGCGGCCAGACCACGAGCGCTATGCCCCTCTATCTGTAACTGACGACCAACACCCTTCGGGCTTATGGTAATGGTCAGATCAGCCGTTGGCAAAACTCCCTTGCCCTTGTCCGGCCACTCCACAAGGCAAAGGCTTTCGGGAATGAAATAATCCCGCACACCGAGAAACTCCAGCTCCTCGGGATCAAGCAGTCGGTACAGGTCAAAATGGTAGACAGCACCGGTCTCCAGCTCATAAGGTTCGACCAGAGTGAAGGTCGGACTTTTGACTGCCCCCTTATGCCCTCTACCCCTGATCAGACCTCGGCTCAAGGTCGTTTTGCCCGCGCCCAGATCACCCTGCAGATAGATCACCCCCCGCCCCTGGATAGCTTCCCCTATGGCTGCTCCCAAGGCCTCCATGGCGGCATCACCCTCTGCGAAAAAAAATTCGGTCATTGCGTATCTCGTACATTGAGCCAGTGCCTGATCGGCATCATCAGATCACCGGCCAGAATCCCGCGATCATCTCCAGCGGCAGCCGTATCACCTGCCAGCGCATGCACCAGCACGGCATAGCGTGCGGCTTGCCCGGCTGCCAAGCCTTGCGCAAGCAATGCGCCCGCGAGCCCGGAAAGCACATCTCCCATACCGGCAGTGGCCATGCCCGGGTTGCCAAAGGTACAAATAGCCATCGGGCGGTCATGGTCATCCTTTGCCGCCACCAGCGTTCCTACACCCTTGAGGACCACGGCACACTCGAAGCGTTCAACGAGGGCGGCCACCGATTGCACTCGATCTGCTTGCACTTGGGCCGTGCTCATGCCTAACAAGCGGGCAGCTTCCGCTGGGTGCGGAGTCATTATATCCTTCTCGGACAACCGAATCTGACCTTTGTCGTATCCAGCCAACAAGTTCAACGCATCAGCATCAAGAACCTTGGGTTTGGCCAGCGTCATTGCCTGCCCGAACAGCCTGCGCGACCACTCGGATTGCCCGAGACCAGGCCCGAGGACCAGGATATCCGCCCGCGCCAGCAATGCCTCGATATCCTCTGCCTGCTCAACAGCGATCACCATCACTTCCGGGCAGCGGCTCAATAGCGCCGCCACATGCTCCGAGCGCGTCGCCACTGTGACTTTCCCCGCGCCGCTGCGGAGCGCCGCCTGCGCAGCGAGCATGATCGCCCCGCCCGTACCATGATCGCCGCCGATCAACATGACGTGCCCAAAAAGCCCCTTGTGTGATGACCGGGGGCGGCTCGGCAAGCAACCCGCCCAGTCCTGCAGCAACAGGCGCTCCAATACCGGTTGCGGCATCTGCTGTGGCAGCGTTGCCAGACTGGCATGCAGCAGCTCGCCGACATGATCCGGACCTGCAGCGGTCAACAGACCTGGCTTGAGCGTTATGAAAGTGACCGTCAGCGCCGCCTGAACCGCCGCTCCGAGCACCACGCCACGGTCGGCATCAAGGCCACTGGGGATATCAACGGCAACCACCGGCCGGCCGCTGGCATTGACCTCGCGGATCGCCTCCGCAAAAGGCGCGCGCACCTCACCCGTCAGGCCCGTACCGAGCATCGCGTCGAGCACCACGCCTTGCAGCGCCGCACCGGCTTTCCACGGCGCCACTGAAACGCCAGCCGCGACACTGCTGCTATAGGCCAGCAGCGCGTCACCGCGCAGCTCGCCGGGATCGCACAGGCTCCATACCTCGACTGCCCAACCGGCTTGCTTCGCCAGTCTGGCCACCAAGTATCCATCACCGCCGTTGTTGCCCTTGCCGCACAATACTGTCAGCCGACCCGTGAGCGGCCAGCGCACCAGCAACTCGTGCCAAATTGACTGCGCTGCGCGCTGCATCAATTCCAAACCAGGAATACCGCCGGCAATAAGCGCGGCGTCAATTGCTCGAGTTTGTGCGGCGCTGTAAACCGACTTCGGCCAAGCTGTGTTCATCGACATGCTTCCTGCCCCATTGCACGGCCTAATTGTCTGGCCCAATTGTCTGGCCCAATTGTCTGGCATAATTATAGAGATGCAGCGCCTTTTACCCTAATGACTTAAACCATCACCCACCTTTGACAGCGACCCAAGCCAAGATGCCTCTTAGCCACAGCCCATCCGACCTGCAACAACTGGCCGAGCAGATCCGCCAGTTGGGTATGACGTTGGGCTTTCAGCAGCTTGGCATAAGCGCTGCCGAGACGGGCGAGCACGAGGCGCATCTTCAGCGTTGGCTGGACGCCGGCTATCAGGGCGAGATGGAATGGATGGCCAGCCACGGTAGCAAGCGCACTCGGCCCGCAGAGCTGGTGCCGGGCACCCAGCGGGTGATCTCGGTACGCATGGACTATCTACCCGCCGATAGCGCCATGGCTAAACGGCTCGGCCAGCCGGATATCGCCTACATCTCCCGTTACGCCCTGGGCCGCGACTATCACAAGCTGATGCGCCGGCGCCTGCAGCAGTTGGCAGAGCAGATTCAGGCGTTGATCGGCCCCTTCGGCTATCGCGCATTTGTCGACAGTGCACCGGTGATGGAGCGCGGCCTTGCCACCCAGGCCGGGCTTGGCTGGATCGGCAAAAACACCATGCTGCTGAATCGACAGGCGGGCAGCTATTTTTTCCTCGGCGAGCTCTTCACCGATCTGCCGTTACCGATCGACGATGCCTATCAGGGCGAACATTGCGGGCGATGCACCGCGTGCCTGGATAAATGCCCGACCCAGGCCTTTGTCGGCGCTCAGGTGCTGGATGCTCGACGCTGCATTTCCTACCTGACCATCGAGCTCAAAGGCTCGATCCCGGAAGATCTGCGCCCGATGATGGGCAACCGGGTGTTCGGCTGCGACGACTGCCAACTGGTGTGCCCGTGGAATCGCTTTGCCAAACCGACCGGCGAAGCGGACTTCAGCCCGAGGCACGAACTGGATCAAGCTTCGCTGGTCAGCCTGTTTCGCTGGGATGAACAGACCTTCCTGAGCAATACCGAAGGCTCGCCCATCCGCCGAATTGGCCATGAACGCTGGCTACGCAATCTGGCGGTCGGGCTGGGGAACGCCACTGGCAGTATCCCGGTCATCGAAGCGCTGAAAAGCCGCCTGCAACACCCCTCGCCCCTGGTTCGTGAGCACGTTTCCTGGGCGCTAGCGCGCCATGGAATAGAGCTTGAAGCTTGAAGCTTGAAGCTCAATATTTGATGAAATGCTCGCGGTAATACTGCAACTCTGCAATCGAATCGTAGATGTCATCCAGGGCCAGGTGGCTCCCGCGCTTCTTGAACCCGCTCTTGAGCTCAGGCGCCCAGCGCGCAACCAATTCCTTCAGGGTAGAGACATCCAGGTTGCGATAGTGGAAATACACCTCCAGCTCCGGCATACCGCGATACAGGAAGCGCCGGTCCTGGCAAATGCTATTGCCGCACATGGGTGATTTGCCGGCAGGCACCCATTCCTGCAGAAACTCCAGGGTCTGCCGCTGCGCGTCCTCAACACTGATCTTGCTGTCCTTGACTCGCTGAGTCAGGCCAGACTGGCCGTGCTGCCGGGTATTCCACTCATCCATCCCCTTCAGCAGCGCATCCGACTGCTTGACCGCCATGACCGGGCCTTCGGCCAACACGTTCAACTGCGAATCGGTGACCACCGTGGCGATTTCGATAATGACATCCTTGTCGGGATCCAGGCCGGTCATTTCCAGATCAATCCAGATCAGGTTCTCGGGGTTAGGCATGCGAACTCCTGCGCTCGTTCAGTTGAGGGTATGGCGATCAGTATACGCGGCGCGTGATACACTCGCGCAACTTCCAGGAACAGTATCCCATGGCAAAGCGACACCTCACTCGACGTCAGAACTGGCGCATTCAAAAAATTCAGGACGAACGAGCAGTCCGTGCAGGCCGGCGTGCTGACATGGCCGAAGAAAGCCTGATCGGTGGCGACCTTGGGCCCGAGCAGCAAGGCTTGGTTATCGCCCACTTTGGCGTTCAGGTCGACGTGGAGACCACTGAGGGAGCAGAAGCTGGGCTGATACGCCGCTGCCACCTGCGCGCCAATTTGCCCGCCATGGTCACGGGCGACCGGGTTATCTGGCGTGCAGACAATCAGAACGGCGGCGTGATTGTCGCGCAACTGCCGCGACAGTCCGAACTCAGCCGCCCAGACCACCGGGGTCAGCTCAAGCCCGTAGCGGCCAATGTGGAGCGCCTGGTGATTGTCTTCGCCCCGCTACCAACGCCTTACACCACCTTGATTGACCGCTACCTAGTGGCCGCCGAACAGTCTGGCCTGGTCCCCCTGTTAATAATGAACAAGGCAGACCTTCTGACCCAGGGCGATTACGCGGATATCCGCGCCTGGCTGGATGTATATGCGCAGCTGGGCTATCAGGTACTGGAGCTTTCCGCCAGTTCCGGCACCGGCCTGGATGACCTGCGCGCCGCCTTGCGCGACCATATCAGCGTGTTTGTCGGGCAGTCAGGGGTGGGCAAATCATCGCTGATCAACGCCTTGCTCCCGGGCATCGACCTGCGGGTTGGCCCCTTGTCGGAATCCAGCGGCCAGGGCACCCATACCACCACTACGGCCAAGCTGTTTCACTTCCCGGACGGCGGCGACCTGATCGACTCTCCGGGTATCCGCGAGTTTGGGCTGACGCATATCAGCCATGACGATCTGCTGGAGGGGTTTGTAGAATTTCGCCCCTACCTGGGCCATTGCCGCTTCCGAGACTGCCAACATCTGCATGAGCCAGGCTGTGCGCTGCTGGGCGCTGTGGAACGTGGCGACATATCAGCCAGCCGTATCAGCAGTTACCGGCATATCCTGTCCAGTATTGGCCCAGCCAGCTACTGAGCAGCCGGGCTGTTGTAGTCAGCTATCTAAATAGCCGTAGCGCGGCGACACTATTGATTGCGCAGCGGCTCCAGCGCATTGACATCGTCAAACAGGTTCGCCGGCCGCTGACCTTCGTTAGCAGGAACGGATTCAGGGTCTAGCGCCGAGTCAGGCTCTGGGCGGGTTTCCGGTTGGCTTACTGGCCCGTCCGGGGCACTGCCGGGCAGCGCTGGCACAGCATCTGTAGCCTGCAACGCATCAAATTCGGCGGCTTGAGCATCCAGCGGCTGATCATCAATCACGCTGTCCTCGCTTTCTACGCTCTCACTTGAGTTCTTGAGGATATGCTCCTCCGCGCGCTTGTTGAGCACCACAATATCGATCCTGCGGTTAACTGGATCATTCGGAATGCTCCGATCAAACAGCGCCGAGTCGGCATAGCCGACAACTCGCGCCAGTTGACCCTCCGGGTAACCGGCCACCAGCAGAGTACGTCTTGCCGCGTTGGCGCGCTCGGTTGACAGCTCCCAATTGCCGTAATTGCTGCGACCAATAAAGGGCTGTGCATCGGTGTGTCCGCCAATACTGATTTTCTTCGGCACCACGGCAATGGTGTCGCTCAAGGCCAGCAGAATTTCTTCAAAGTAAGGTTGTAGTCTGGCGCTGCCACTGGCAAACATCGGACGATTTTCCGCATCAACAATCTGGATACGCAGGCCATCCTGAGTGATTTCCAGCAGTATCTGATCCTTGAAGCGCTGCAGTACCGGCTCGATATCGATCTTGTTCTGCAATTCCTGCAACAGCATATCCAGCTCGACCTTTTCAGCTTCCTCAGCCAATTCCTTCAGCCGCTGCGCATCAATATCCAGGGGCATCTGATCTATTTCTTCAGGCTCACTGTCATTCAGGGTTCGATCGGGCGATACCGAGGGAGAACCGCCGAGATCAATGGCAAAGGGACTACCACCCTCGGAGAAACCGACCGGATCGTTGAAATAGCCGGAGATCATTTTCAACTGCTCGGGTGTGGCTGTGGAAAGAAGCCACATGACGAGAAAAAAGGCCATCATTGCCACCGCAAAATCGGCAAAGGCAATTTTCCAGGCGCCACCATGATGGCCGTCACCCTTGCGACTGATGCGCTTGACGATAATCGGCTGATTATTATCCACCGATCAGCGCCCCTTGACCGACTGTTCCAGTTCCAAGAAGCTCGGGCGATGCTCAGGCAGCAGGGCCTTGCGGCCGAATTCCACAGCCAGAGCAGGCGGCAGACCCTGGGCGCTGGCGACCAGACACATCTTTATCGCCTCGTAGGTATTGGCCTCTTCATGGGCATCGTGACCCATAGCAGCTGCATAGGGACCTACGAAGCCGTAAGCTGCCAGAATACCCAGCAGCGTACCGACCAGCGCCGTCGCTACCTTCTGCCCGATCTCGGAGTTATCGGCATCACCGAGAATACCCATGGTAATAACGATACCCAGAACCGCCGCAACGATACCGAACGCTGGCAGCCCATCGGCGACCCGGGTAACGGCGTGAGATGGCTCATGTAATTCCTCACTGAGACTGGAAATCTCTACATCGAACAACGCCTCAAGTTCGTGTGGCGCCATATTGCCAGTCGACATGATCCGCAGATAATCGCAAATGAACTCGGTCATATGCTTATCCTTGAGAATCGCCGGGTATTTACTGAAGATCGGACTTTCCGCTGGCTCTTCAATATCAGCCTCAATCGACATCATGCCCTCTCGACGACTCTTGTTGAGCACCTCATAAAGCACGCCCAGCACGTCCAGATAAAACGGCTTCCCGAAACGATGGCCAAAGATGATCTTCGGTGCACTACCCGCTGCTTTCTTGACTGTGGTCATCGGGTTGGCGACCAGGAAAGCGCCTATCGCCGCACCGCCGATTATCAATATTTCAAACGGATGCCATAGCGCCGCCAGCTGCCCGCCGGACATCACAAAGCCGCCCAGCACACTGCAGATCACAACCAGAAAGCCAGCAATTTTCAGCATAAACCCGTTAGATCCCCTGAGAATAAATGTGGCTGCCGGACAAAGAAGCCATTGGGCAGCAAAATAATCTTGATCACGTTATAGTCATCTGAGCCAGAGTCACCAAGCCCATGCGCTGTCTATTATCTCATTATAAGCCGCATACCTTATGAGCACAGAACAAGAACGTAAATTGATCATACAAGCTGATATCGGCAGCCTTCGGCAAAGCCTGAACAGCTTTGTGCTGCCGATCGAGAAAAACCAGCTTCTGCGGCTAACCAGCCTACTCGACAATGATCTGATGGGCATCAATGACTTGACCCGCGAATTGCTGGGCGTGCCCGCTGCGGCCCTTCAGGTTTGCCGGGCTGCAGGGGCTATGGCGCGGGCCAAGGATATCGACATCCTGACGCTGGAGCAGGCCTGCAATATGCTTGGCACCTTGCGTCTGGGCAATCTGTTGCGCAGCCTGCCGCTGATGGACAGGGCACACATGCCGCTGCCCTATCGACAGCTCTTGAGCATCAGCGAGCATGCGCTGACGCAAGCTCAGGGGCTGTTTGCAACCAGAATGGCCAGACTCTGGCATGAGGTTTCGCTGGCCAGCCTGCTGTTTCTGGCCCCTTGCTGGGTACTCATTTATCACCGGCCCGAACTCTTCCAGGTCTGGGATGCACGCCACCTGGAACGCAAACCCGCCGAGGCAGATATTGCCCCCTGGTTGCTGGACAGTGATCACATACTGGGGCTTGCCCAGCACCTGGCCGAAGACTGGTGGTTGCCACCATGGATTCTTCAGGGCTATCGCTCTTTGGGCAGCAGCCGACGCCTGATGGTCAAAGCCATTCATATTGCCCGCGACTCGGAACACCCCCAGCACCAACAGGCCATGCTGGACGCAGACAAATCCCTGTCTCGCTGGCTTACCATGCCGGCCAATAGCCTGCTGATGGCGACCGGCATTGCGCTGGGTGCGCATCACGACTGGGATGCGCGGCATACCGTACGCTGGCAACAACTGACTGCGCTTTATCTGGGCTGCAATCTGGCTGAGGCGCAAAGCGCCAGCCATATAAATGCCGCCGACAGCGCCCGCCATCAGATCCGGCATCCGGATTCGGACGTCTGGTTGCCCGCAGAAGCACTGCTATGGCCGGTACGCAGCCGCAAACTGGCTACGACCAGCAAAGAGATCGCCACGTCTGCAAACGGTCCAGATCAGCCGGATCCAGCCCAATGGCGCCAGCACTGCCTTGCGCTGCTGGCCCAGCCCAGCGCGTTCAGCAGCCTGCCTGAGTTGCTGCAATCTGCAATGCAGACGCTGACTCAAGGGCTGGGCCTGAGCCGATGCTGGATTGCCCTGTACAACGGCAAAAAGAAGCAGTTGATCATCAGCGCCCACTACGGCTTCGACTCGCTGCAGATCAAGGGACTCGCATTGGGCAACTGCCGCGATAGCCAATGGGGGCAGTGGCTTAAATCCAGCACGCTGCATCATCTCGACGCGCAGCGTCTGCGCCGTGAAGGTACAATGATCCCGGCGACCCTTAAAACCCTGTTGGGTGACAGCCCAGCACAGTTGCTTCCATTGCAGCACCGCGGCGCCATCATCGGGCTAATAGGCGTTCAGGGTTTAAGCCTGGAACAGGCTAACGACGACAAGCAGCGCAAGGCGCTGTTGAAGACCGCAGAATGCATCTACAGGGCGCTCATCAGCTTCCAGACCAGAACCTGAGCCCTACAAAACCACAGGGTTACCGGAGACGTTTTATGCCTTCACCTGTTTTACCCCTGCTGATTGAGCCGCAAGCCTTGTACGCGCTGCTCAATGCCGACGCGCTTGGCGACAATGTGCGCCTGCTGGACCTGTCCGGTCAGGAGCAATACCTGAATGCCCATGTCCCTGGCGCCGTGCACTTGCCAGCCTCACGGACCGCATCGCCTGCTCCTCGCCCCGGCCTGCTGCCAGCGATGCCCGCGCTGGAGCAGATGCTAGGCGAGCTCGGCCACCATCCCGATCTGCATTATGTGATTTACGATGACGAAGGCGGCGGTTGGGCAGGCCGCTTTATCTGGATACTCGACAGCATAGGCCACCGCCACTACAGCTACCTCAATGGCGGGATCAAGGCCTGGGAACAGGACGGACTGCCGACTGAGACACAAGTGAACCAGGTACCTGCCACGAAACCTGTGCTGACCTTGACCACTGGCATGACCATTGACGCCGAAGAACTGAAAGACAGCCTTGCGCAGGCGGATCTGGTTATCTGGGATGCCCGCTCGCCGGCGGAGCACCGCGACGAGAAGCGCTTTGCCGAGCGGGGCGGGCATATTCCGGGCGCGATCAATTTCGAGTGGACTGCCGGCATGGATCCTCAGCGCGGACTGCGCCTGCGCGAAGATCTGCAAGAGCGGCTTGCGCAATTGGGCATCACCGCCGACAAGGACATCGTCACCCACTGCCAGACCCACCACCGTTCAGGCTTCACTTACCTGGCGGCGAAAATACTTGGTTACCCCCGGATCAGAGCCTATGCCGGCTCCTGGTCCGAATGGGGCAACCTCCCTGACTTTCCCATAGAACGCTAAGGACCCTGCATGCGCGAGCGCCTGTTTATCATCTCTCAGTACCTGTTACCCCAACACCTGCTGTCCCGATTGGCGGGCTGCCTGGCCAATTGCACCTGGGCCTGGGTTAAAAACCCCTTTATCAGTTGGTTCGTCAAACGTTACGGCGTCGATATGCGCGAAGCAGAACAAACCGACCCGCTGGCCTTTGCCTGCTTCAACGATTTTTTCACCCGCGCGCTCAAACCTGGCGCCCGACCGCTAGCGCCCGAGCCTGACAGCATTCTCTGCCCGGCAGATGGCACCATCAGCCAGCTCGGCAAGATCGAGCATGGGCGCATATTTCAGGCCAAGGGCCAGAGCTTCAGTGTGCTGGAGTTAGTCGGCGGCAACCCCGCGCATGCGGCCCTGTTTCAGGGCGGCGAGTTCGCAACGGTGTATCTGTCACCCAAGGACTACCACCGGGTGCATATGCCCTGCGCTGGCACATTGACCGATATGGTTTACGTGCCTGGCAAACTTTTTTCGGTCAATCAGATTACCGCCGAGAACGTGCCCGAACTTTTTGCTCGCAATGAGCGAGTCGTCTGTCTGTTTGACACCAGCCATGGGCCCATGGCCGTGGTCCTGGTGGGCGCAATGATAGTCGCATCGGTGGAAACCGTCTGGGCTGGCCTGGTTGCTCCGCCCACGCGCCAGCTCAAGGCTGAGCGCTACGGCCAGGCAGCACCAACGCTGGAACGCGGTAGTGAAATGGGTCGTTTCAAGCTCGGATCAACCGCCATTGTACTCTTCGGACCCGGCCACGCCACCTGGGATCCTGCCATGCGCGCTGGCGCTGCGGTAAGCATGGGCCAGGCAATGGGTAAACTGATCGATTGACGCTGGATAGCCTCAGCCTTCGGGTGCGTCCGCTCAGGCGCGATCAAACCCGAAGGCGATGACCTGATCAATACGGTCTGCGCCGGCGGCCAACATCACCAGCCGGTCAAGCCCCAGAGCAACCCCGGCACAGGCAGGCAATCCGGCCTGCAACGCCGCCACCAGGCGGTCATCCACTGGCAGCACGGCCAGGCCCATCCCCTCTCGCAGGGCCTGATCGGCCCGGAAACGACGCGCCTGCTCCTGGGCATCGGTCAGCTCGAAATAACCGTTAGCCAACTCCATACCTTTGACAAACAGCTCAAAACGCGCCGCACTCAAAACCCGGTCATCACCTTCGACAATTCGCGCCAGTGCCGCCTGCGATGCAGGAAAGGCATACACCAGGGTCGGCTCCAGCAGCAACGGCTCAATGCAATGGGAAAACAGAAGGTTGAGCCAGGCATCGCGCGGCAGCTCGCCATGAAAGCCGCAGCGCTCACGGCCCTGAAGAGCCAGATCTTCATCTTCGCAAAGGTGAACGTCCAGGCCGAGATGCTCGGCAAACAGGCTTGCATAGGTCACCCGCCGCGCGGCCGCACAACCAAGAACCTGAGTGACCAACGCGTCGACCTCATCCATCAATTGATGATGATCAAAGCCGACTCGATACCACTCCAGCATGCTGAACTCGGGATTGTGGCGACCACCTGTTTCCCCGTTGCGAAACACTTTACACAGCTGCCATATGCAGCCGCTTTTAGCCGCCAACAAGCGCTTCATCGGGTATTCGGGCGAGGTATGCAGATATACCGGCTGCGCGAACTGACCACCATCAGGCGTGTAGGTAGTGCTGAATGGCTGTAGTTGTGGGTCGCTGACGGCCGCGCTGGATAAACAGGGTGTATCCACCTCGAGAACATGGCGGTCAGCAAAAAACCGGCGGACCTGATTGATTATCCCGGCGCGCGCGCGCAGTGCGTCAATCGACGCAGAAGGCTGCCAATCCTGCATTCAAGACTCTCCCCCGCAGAAAGAAAACCGGGGCTAGGCCCCGGTTGATCAACACTTGCTCGACTGCCCCTGGAATCAGGCGCGGCCAACGTATTCGGCGCTGCGAGTATCAACTTTCAGCACGTCACCCACGTTGATGAACAATGGCACTTTGACCACCGCACCGGTGACCAGCTTGGCTGGCTTGGTACCGCCGCCGGAGGTGTCACCACGTACGCCCGGATCAGTTTCGACCACTTCCAGCTCGACAAAATTGGGCGCACCGACCGCAATAGGCGCACCGTTGAACAGCGTGACCTGATAGATCACCTGCTCTTTCAACCAGTTCATCGATTCAGTGACCGCTTTCTCGTCAGCAGCAACCTGCTCGAAGGAGCCGTCAGTGGCCATGAAGTGCCAGAACTCGCCATCGGTGTAGAGGTATTCCATTTCGCGATCCATCACATCGGCGCCTTCCAGGCTGTCTCCCGATTTGAAGGTACGCTCGTTGACCCGGCCGGTTTTAAGGTTGCGAACCTTGACCCGGTTGAACGCCTGGCCTTTGCCAGGTTTGACGTATTCGTTTTCGAGGATCGAGCAAGGATCGCCATCGAGCATCACCTTGAGACCGGGCTTGAATTCATTGGTAGAATAATTGGCCATACACTTCCCACTGACAGTTTGAACGGAACATCCGATAAAGCGCTGAACAGAAGCGTCAGACCGGGGAAAACCCCAGCGACAGCCGAACGTCAGCGATAACGTCCGACGGATGCCCTGCCACCCAAGCGCGGAAAACGCCAATGATACATGGATCTTTAGCCTCTGTTGAGTCCGACAGCTGGCAAAGTCTGCTGGCCTCCAGCATAACCGACCCTCGCATCCTGCTGGAGCGGCTGCATCTTGACCCCGCACTGCTGGGTCCCGCCCTGGCTGCCAGTGCCGATTTCAAGCTGCGCGTGCCCGAGCCTTACCTCGCGCGCATGCAGCCCGGCGACGCCCATGACCCGCTATTACGCCAGGTGCTGCCGATTGGCGAGGAGTTGCTGGCGCAGCCGGGTTACGAAATCGACCCTCTGGGCGAGCAACAGACCAATGCCCGCCCCGGCATCATTCACAAATACCATGGACGTTTGCTTTTAATTGTCAGCGGCGGCTGCGCAATCAATTGCCGCTACTGTTTCCGCCGGCACTTTCCTTACGCGGATAACAACCTGAGTACCGAGCAGTGGCAGCAGGCGCTGGACTACATCCGTCAGGATGATAGCCTCAGTGAAGTCATTTACAGCGGTGGGGATCCACTTGCCGCCAATGATCGGCGCCTGGCCTGGCTAACCCGCGAAATCGCCGCCATCCCCCATATACGGCGGCTGCGGGTGCATACCCGGTTACCTGTCGTCATTCCTCAGCGGGTGACCGGTGGCCTGATAGATGCACTTTGTGGCACCCGCTTGCCCGTGACCATGGTGTTGCACTGCAACCACGCCAATGAGATCGACGGCCATCTGGGTAAAGCCATTGTGCAATTACGCCGCGCCGGAATCACACTGCTCAATCAGGCCGTGCTTCTAAAGGGTGTGAACGATCAACTCGATCAGCAGTTGGCCCTTAGCCAGACACTAGGCGACCATGGCGTTTTGCCCTATTATCTGCATGTACTTGACCATGTTAAGGGCGCTCAGCACTTCCATGTCGATGATCGGCGGGCTCAACAGCTAGTCGGTCAGATGCTCAGTCGCCTGCCAGGCTTCCTGGTGCCTCGCCTGGTGCGCGAAGTAGCGGGCAAGACCAGTAAAGTCCCACTGCCAGTGGAGCTGCTTGAATAGCATCATCTTTACAATGTGACCAATGCTGCCGGCATGGCTGGCACGCAGCTCCACTTAGCACATGACCGACTTTGCTGCTAGAGTGTTGGTTGACGCAATGGCGTCCTGGAGAACCCGTTCTCAACGCATCGGGACTTGGCCTGAACCGCTTGTTTTGGATAAGACTGTTATGGATAGCGCAACGCAAAAACTGAATTTGCGGATACCTCAACAGACGCTCAAATCGCTGAGCTTTGCCGAGGGCACTGAGAAAGGGATCATCCAATGGTTGGCAAACCTGCCCAAGGCCAATATCGGCGAAACTGCACGCCAGCTATACCAGGGGCTTATCGAGATCAATCAGCTCGACATACCTGCTGACAAGCGTCTGGTCATCCTTGAGCGGATTCGTCCTGAAGTTCACTACGTTTGTAGCGCGCTTTCCAAGTATTACCTTGGTCAATCCATTGTTCTGGAAGACAAGCCCCGCAAGGTCGCCAACCTCTCCCAGTCACTTCAGAACCACCTCGCCAACGGCTACAAGATCGTCGTTGCCCAGGAACGCAGCATCAAGTCGCGTGACCACTCGGCTCTCGTCAGCCTGGCAATACAGCGTGCCATGCGCAGCCTGTGTGGCCCACTATTGCGAGCATTCCAGCTCTACTGCCCGGTAGCTGATGGCGTTTGGCTGGAACTGCATCAACTCTATCAACTGGCACGTAAGCGCAAACTGCATCAGCAGCCGGTAGTGGATAATGAAAGTCAGGGCGGCAAACCCCTGAGTATCGAGCAGTGCTATGTAATTGCGCTGCTGATGGGCTCGGCACGGCCCAACCAGATGCGCCAAAGCGCCATGGGCCGGCTGTTTGTCACTCTGGAAGACTGGTCGAGCATGGCGGTTCTGGTTGAACCGACCGATCCGCGAGCGCTGTTCATTATCAATCCCGCGATGGACTGCCCACCCCGTTACCGCTCGCTGATTCGCGAGGAAGACCTGACCGATAGCCTGGGGCTAAGCACCCAGAGTCTGGTAGAGGGCATCAAGGAATATATGCTCAATGGCGGTGAAAGCCGTGGCAACCTGAAAATCCCCGAAGGTTTTGGCATCGAGCTGTTGCAACATGTCAGTCAATCCTGGGGCGATCTGGCCGAGCGCACTTTCAATCGTGTGCCCGGCCGGGGCATTTTGAAGCTCAGTATTGGCATGAGCGCCACACACTTTCGTATTTCGCAGATTCCCTTCACCCGCTTTATCGATGCGGATGAGAAGGACATCAACCCTTTTTCCGATGCAGCGCAGCGCGAAAGACACAGTGGCGGCTGGAACGGCGCCTTTGATGGCGAAGCCAAATCCCTGGACTGGAGTCCAGGCAGCGTTGAACAGATCAACTACAATAGCCTGCCCGGCGATGCCAGCCTGGAAGAGGATGAGGAAAGCTTCCCGATTTACAGCCTGCCCATCGTCAATCACAGCCCCGGCGGTTTTTGCCTGACCTGGCCCAAGGATGTCCCTAAGCAGCTGCAAGCCGGGGAGTTGCTTGGTATTCAGGAGGAAAGCGAGCAAGACTGGAGTCTCGCAGTGGTCCGCTGGATTCGCCAAGTTCGTGGAGGCGGCACCCAGATGGGCGTCGAGCTCGTAGCACCGCATTGCACGCCCTGTGCAGTCAAACTGATGCGCAAGACCGAACAGCCCAGCACCTATCTGCGCGGGCTTATCCTGCCTGAGGTAACGGCGATCGACAGGCCTGCCACCCTGATCACACCGCGCATGCCCTTCCAGGTCAACAGCAAGGTACTGATACTTCAGGGCAACCGCGAAGTACGGGCGCATCTGGTTGATAGAGTGGCTGCAACAGGCAGTTTCAGCCAATTCGAATACAAGGTCCTGGAGCCACTGAAAGACCAGCAAGGCAAATCCGAGACGGGCAGCACATCTTTGACCAGCAGTAGTGATGATGACTTTGACTCACTCTGGAAGTCTCTGTAAATTCAGGTTTTTAGGGATTGATCCGGCCAACTCTCAGGACGGCGCAACGATGCTGCGGCCTTTCGATGGTCGGTATTTTCTTATCCAAGGTGGACCCTATGCGGGGGCCGCCGCATAGACCTGGACAACCATGGGCACAGACTCGAACGCGATCCGCCTACTGATTCTTGAAGATTCGCAGAACGACGCCGAGCGGCTCGTCAGCCTGCTGCGCAATGCCGGCCATGCCACTCGCGCCCACCGTATTACCTCTGTCGAGGACCTCCATGAGTGCCTCCAACAGACCTGGGATCTATGTTTGGCGGTTAGCCAGACGAGTTTTATGAGTGCGATGGAAGCCTGCGGGCTGATCGCTCGGCAGTCCCGTGATATTCCCTTTGTGCTACTCAGTCCCGTTGCAGACGAACAAACCCGTACGGAAGCTCTGCGCGCCGGCATCCGCGATGTCATTCCACTGAACGCCGACACCCTGATGACCATGGTCGTCAAGCGCGAATTGGCCAGCCTGGAAGCGCGCCGGCAGCTACGTATCGCCGAGCAAAGTCTGCGTGAAGCGGAAAAACGCTGTCAGCTATTACTCGACAGCTCCGTGGACGCCATCGCCTACGTCCATGACGGCATGCATATTTACGCTAACCGTTCCTATATAAGACTCTTTGGCTATGAGGACGCCGACGACCTGGCTGCCGAGCCCATGGTCGGCCTGATAGCAAGCAAGGATCAGGTTAACTTCAAGACATTTTTGCGCAGCTACGCCGATCAGGGCGACAAGAATGAGATGCGCTGCAGCGGGCTGGATATCGACGGGAAGGAATTCCCCATCATGCTGACCTTCACACCGGCCAGTTACGACGGCGAGCCCTGTACCCAGGTAGTGATTCGGGTGGAGACTGCCAGTGCGGAATTTGAAGAAAAGCTCAAGGTCATGGCCAGCCAGGATCTGGTCACTGGACTGTACAACCGCGCCTATTTCCAGGAACAGCTTGGTCAGGTCAGTGAACAGGCAGTACATAACGGCAAGGCCAGCAGCCTGATTTATCTGAGCATCGACAACTTCAACGGTATACAAAGCGACGTAGGGATCGGCGGCTCGGATCTGATTCTCAGCGACCTGGCCCAGATGCTTCGCCAGACCTTCCCCGAAGACACGCTACTGGCGCGCTTCAGTGACGACGCCTGCAGTATCTTGCTGGCCGGCAAGGAGCCCGAGGCCGTCAACGGCATGCTCGATGAGTTGCGCAAGAAGATCGAAGGCACCCTGTTTGAAGCGAACGGGCGTACCGTTCAAATAACTGTCAGCATGGGCATTTCCGCCATCAGCGAAACAAGCCCAAAGGCTGAAGAGGCGATTGATCGCGCCCATCGCCTGGCTGACCAGATCAGCCAGGCCGGCGGCAACGCCATCAGAATTTTCAATCCGCTCGAGGAACTGGCGCACCAGGCCAATCGCGGCAACCTGATTGCACTGGTAAAACACACGCTGGAAACTGACGGCTTCAGACTACTGTTCCAGCCGGTCATCAGCCTCAGGGGCGACAGTTCAGAGCACTATGAAACCTATCTGCGCTTGATCAACAGCCGGGGCGAAGAAGTGCCCGCAGCGGATTTTCTGCCAGCAGCACAAGAAGCCGGGCTAGCCGTGGAGATAGATCGCTGGGTGATCAGTCAAGCCATCCGTATTCTTGCCGCGCACCGCGTCAAGGGCGCTGATACCAGGCTTCTGCTCAACCTTAGCTGTGCCAGCCTGCAGGATGCCGAGCTGGTCCAGTGGGTTGCAGGGCAGATCAAGGAGAGCCGTCTGCCGCCGGACAGCCTGATCTTCCAGTTCAACGATGCCGATGCCAATACCTATATGAAGCAGGCCAAATCGCTGACCGAATCCCTGCACAGCCTGCACTGCAAAGTGTCGCTGAGCCATTTCGGCTGCGCATTGAACCCCTACGCGGCGCTGAAACACCTGCATGTCGATTTCATCAAGATAGACGGCTCATTCAGCCGCGACCTGTCAGATGCGGAAAGCGTCAATACGCTCAAGGAAATGGTCACCACCCTGCATGCGCAGGGCAAGCTGACGCTGGTGCCCTATGTAGACAGCGCGACCATGATGCCAACGCTGTGGCAGGCAGGCGTGAACTATATCCAGGGGCATTACCTGCAACCGCCCAGCGACAGCATGAACTACGATTTTTCAGCGGAGTAGTCAGGCTGGCTGACGGGGCCAAAAGCCCCGCCACCGATCTCAATCCCGGGGTCTTTAGAACCCTTCGCGATCGCGGAAGCCCAGCAGATAGAGAATGCCATCCAGGCCCAGAGTTGATATCGCCTGCTTGGCTGATTGCTTGACCAACGGCTTGGCCCGGAATGCGACGCCCAGACCGGCAATCGACAGCATCGGCAGATCATTCGCGCCATCACCTACCGCAATCGTCTGCTCCAGGCTGATACCCTCGCGTTCGGCCAGCTCACGCAGCAGGTCCGCCTTACGCTGACCGTCCACGATAGGTTCCTGTACTTCGCCAGTAACCAGACCGTCCTTCACCGGCAGGGCATTGGCATACACATAATCAATGCCCAGGCGCTGCTGCAGCTGGTCGGCAAAGTAACTGAATCCGCCCGAAAGGATAGCGGTTTTGTAACCCAGCCGGCGCAACTGACTGATCAGGGTCTCGGCCCCCTCGGTCAAGCGCAGCGACGCGCCGATCTCCTCCAGCACCGAGACCGGCAACCCCTTGAGCAATGCCATCCGCTCACGGAAGCTCGCCTGGAAATCCAGCTCGCCCCGCATCGCACGCTCGGTGATCGCCGACACCTGCTCGCCGACCCCGGCCGCTTTGGCCAGTTCGTCGATCACCTCGGCGTCGATCAGAGTGGAATCCATATCGAATACCACCAAGCGGCGATTGCGGCGGAAGATACTGTCCTGCTGAAAAGCGATATCAACGTTCAATTGCTGGGCAATGGTCAGAAATTCTGCCCGCAACTTGGCCGGATCCGCGGGCTCGCCACGCACGGAAAACTCGATACAGCCCTTGCCCTGATCAGCCGGCAAGCCTTCAGGGATGCGGCCAGACAGCCGATCAATATGGTCGATATTCAACCCATAACGCGCGGTTATTTCACTGACCTGCGCGATATGCTCGGCAGTCACCCGGCGCGCCAACAGTGTAACGATATGCCGCGGCTTGCCCTGCCCGGTTACCCAGCGGCTGTATTCGTCCGCGCTGACCGGCGTAAAGCGCACCTGCTGATCCAGCTCATAGCCTCGAAACAGCACATCCTTGAGTACATCCGCCATACCGTCCTGCCCGGCCATCTCGACCAGGATGCCGAACGACAGGGTATCGTGGATAACCGCCTGGCCGATATCCAGAATATTCACTTCGGCCCGGGCCAGGATCCCAGTAATGGCCGCTGTCAAACCGGGCCGATCCGGGCCGGTAATGTTGATCAGGACGATTTCCTTCAAGGGGGCACTCCAATCTAGAGGTGTCTATGCGCGTGGCCGTCTATTCTACCTGCAAATGTCCACTCGCTCACAGATGCAGCCTTTTGCCCTCAGGACGGAATGGCTATACTGCACACAGAATATCCAACTCCAAGCTTGATCAAGCCCTTTCATACTGACTGAGTCTCCACTTGAACCCGACACCACCCCCCTCCGAAAATCTGTTTCTGCGCAGCTATGCTGCCTGGCGCCAACACAGCGTGAAGTTGACAGGCAAACTGCTCATGCTGGCGATGTTGCCACTGGCGCTGTTGATGCTGTGGATGGGGGTGCTGGCCTTTACCGAGTTGCAACAGAGCACCGCTCGCCAGGCAAATGCCATTGGCGATGCGCTGGTCAAGCAGATAGCCGCCTCTGTCGCTGAACCGCTCGCCGCCGACGACCAATTGAGCCTGAACATTCTGCTGGCCCAATGGCGACAAAATCCACTGGTGGCGCACACCCGGGTATTTACCCTGGAGAAGCGCATGATCGCCGAGGCTGGCGATCGCGTCAGCGGCATGCGCACCGCCCCAGGCCAGGGACAGTTCAATGCAGCCGTTTATCTGCAGGATACCCTGGCAGGCCAGGTGCAACTCAGCCTGGCAGCAGAGCCGTTCATGGCGCCTGTGAACAGCCTTATGCGCCAACTGGCATGGGCCGCACTGCTGCTTGCCTTGATCGCAGGTTTTCTTGCCTGGCGAATGGCCGGGAATATGCGCAAGGCACTACAGCAACTCGGCGAATGGCAGGCTGAGTCGCCTGCGCCCGGGCAGGACAGGCGGGACGAACTGGGCGAGCTGGCGCGCCAGATGGGAACTCGTTACCAAGATCCCAATGCAAACATCGAGCCCCCTGAAGCCGACACAGAAGACAGCACAAGCCTGGACCTTGCCGACATCGACGCCATTGATACGGTCCTTGCCGGCCCGATCGAGGATGAAGAAAACGCCGCGATAAGTAATTGCGCCTCACCGGCCGCAGAGCCAGATGCTGCACTGCCAGAGTCACTTGGCGCCCATCTGTTGACGGCTGAGACGCACGATACGACTGAGCTCGCTGACAATAGCGCCCCCTTAGAAGCCCCAAAGGCTGCTGAGGATGAACACGTTAACGCGCCGGCCGCCCCTATCACTGCAACCCAGAAAGTTGTCGACGCAGCACAGCTGGAAGCCTCCGGCAGTGATGAAGAGACTGAAGCGGACTCACCACCGACGCCGCCGGCGCCCCTGGAAACCACCGTGCTGGCGATTCGCCTGGGTAACCAGGAAGCCCTGCGCCGCTTGCCGCGGCCGAGACTCATGGCGTTACTGGGCCGCTACCGTGAACAACTGGACCGCGCTTGCAAACTGTATAACGGGCACATCCAGACCCTGCACGACGGCACCAGCCTGGTGGTCTTCAACGCTAAAGAATGTCGTCAGGACGAGCTGACCCATGCCCTGTGCTGCGGCGAATTATTGCGTGTACTGGGTCATGATCTGCAAGTTGAAATTGCCGATACCGGTATTACCCTACACCTGCATCTGGCTCTGTGCCACTCACCTTGCCTGCGTGACGTCCCCGAGCAGGATCTGGCAGCGCAACCGGCCTGTCAGACGCTGATTGAACAGGTCCAGTACAGCCGCAACCTGCTGCTGCTGGATTCCAGCCTGGCCAACTGTGACGCCATGCGCCAGCGCGCCGTAGTCCGGCGCCTGGCCAGCCAGCCAGGAATCTACTGCATCGAGCGGCTACAGGATCCCTACCAGGCGATGCTGGAACAGCAGCTTAATCACTTTTATCAGCAGCGTCAGAGCTGAGCGCCGGGGCGCGCCCAGCCTCGACACTGATCACATCGACCTTCTGGAAGCCGCGCGGCAGCTTGTTGCCACGCCGGCCACGATCCCCACGATAGTGTTCCAGATCCGCTGGCTTGAGGGTTAGCGTTCGCTTCCCGGCTGTCAGTACCAGATTGGCTTGTGCTGACAGCAGCGCCAGGCCCAGCAGGAACTCTTCCCGCGACCGCACCCGTGCAGAGGGTAACGACAGTATCTTGTTGCCCTTGCCCTTGGCTAACTGAGGCAGATCAGCCAACGGGAACACCAGCAAGCGCCCTTCGTTGGAAATGGCCACCACCAGGTCAGTCTTCAAATCGCCTACCAGCAGCGGCGAGATAACCTTGCTGCCCTCAGGCAGACTGAGCAGCGCCTTGCCGTTCTTGTTCTTGGCCAGCATATCGGCGCCTTGCACCACAAAACCATAACCTGCGTCCGAAGCCAGCAGATACAAGGCCTGCTCATCGGGCATCAGGATGGTTTCAAAGCCAGCACCGGGCGGCGGGCTGAGGCGCCCGGTCAAGGGCTCGCCCTGACCCCGTGCCGAGGGCAAGGTATGCGTCAGCAGCGAATAGCTGCGTCCGGTTGAATCGATCACCACCGCCTGCTGATTGGAGCGGCCACTGGCCTGCCCCTGGAACCCGTCCCCGGCCCGGTACGCCAATGCCCGGCCATCGACATCATGCCCCTTGGCGCAGCGGATCCAGCCCTTCTCGGATAGCACCACGGTGACTGGCTCGGAGGGTAGCAGCTCGGTTTCGGAAAGGGCGCGCGCTTCGCTACGCTCGACCAGCGGCGAGCGCCGGTCATCGCCATAGGTTTGCGCATCCGCGATCAGCTCATCACGAACCAGATTGCGCAGCAGTTTCTCACTACCCAGCACGGCTTGAAGCTTGTCGCGCTCCTCTTCGAGCAAATCCTGCTCGGCGCGAATCTTCATCTCTTCAATACGTGCCAACTGACGCAGGCGCGTATCAAGAATATAGTCCGCCTGCAGCTCGCTCAGGCCAAAGCGGGACATCAACTCGGCCCGCGGGTGCTCCTCGGTCCGGATGATATGGATCACTTCATCCAGATTCAGCCAGGCAATCTGCAAACCTTCCAACAGGTGCAGACGGGCCAGCACCTTGTCCAGACGGAATTGCAAGCGGCGCCGCACAGTCGAGATACGGAAACCCAGCCACTCACCGATCAGACCGCGCAGATCCTTGACCGAGGGCCGGCCATCGGTGCCGATCACGTTCATGTTGACCCGGTAGCTATGCTCCAGCTCGGTCGTGGCAAACAGGTGCTGCATCAGCTCTTCAGGATCAACGCGATTGGAGCGTGGCACAATGACAATGCGCGTTGGGTTCTCGTGGTCCGACTCATCGCGCAGGTCGGCAACCATCGGCAACTTCTTCGCCTGCATCTGAGCCGCGATCTGCTCCAGTACCTTGGAACCAGAGACCTGATGCGGCAAGGCGGTGACGACGATGTCACCCTCCTCGCGAACCCATACCGCGCGGGCGCGTACCGAGCCCTTGCCGGTCGCATACAGCTTGAGCAGCTCGCTGCGCGGCGTAATGATTTCTGCTTCTGTGGGGTAATCCGGGCCCTGGATATGCTCCATCAGCTCATCCAGGCCGGCGCCCGGGTCATCCAGCAGACGCACGCAGGCGGCCGCCACTTCACGCAGGTTGTGCGGCGGGATATCGGTTGCCATGCCGACCGCGATACCAGTGGTGCCGTTGAGCAGCAGGTTCGGCAGGCGCGCTGGCAACACCATGGGTTCATCCAGGGTGCCATCAAAGTTCGGCTGCCAGTCAATCGTGCCCTGGCCGACCTCGGTCAACAGGACTTCGCTGTAGCGGGCCAGGCGGGCTTCGGTATAGCGCATCGCGGCGAATGATTTGGGATCGTCCGGCGCGCCCCAGTTGCCCTGGCCATCGACCAGTGGATAGCGGTACGAGAACGGCTGCGCCATCAACACCATGGCTTCATAACAGGCCGAGTCACCATGCGGATGATATTTGCCCAGCACGTCACCGATGGTTCTGGCTGACTTCTTGTGCTTGGACGTGGCTGACAGACCCAGCTCACTCATCGCGAAAATGATCCGGCGCTGCACCGGCTTCAGGCCATCGCCAATGTGCGGCAATGCCCTGTCCATGATCACGTACATGGAGTAGTTGAGGTAGGCTTCCTCGGTAAAGGATGACAGCGCTCGGCGCTCTACCCCATCCATACTCAGATCCAGACTGTCGCTCATACTCTTCCTCAATGTCGTGTTCGGTCAGGAATGTGGATCACGGATACTGCCGTAAAATCAGCTCACCACCCTGCTGACTGAATTCCAATTGCTGCAGGGCACTCATGCCCAGCAAAATATCGTTACCGCCCATCCCAGGCACAATGCCGGCGCTGATATCGCGCAGATGAATATCACCGAGTTGCAGCCGGTCAATCGTGGTCGCGAAGCTGTCTGCCGTGCCGTTGGCCGTATTGACCTGAAAGCGGCGGCCCTGCGGCAACTGCAGCCGCTGCGCCACTGACGCGGGAATGGCAACAAAGGTAGCGCCGGTATCCAGCAGGAAGGTCACCTCCTGGCCGTTGATCTGACCATTGAGCAGGTAGTGCCCCTGCCGATTAGCCAGCAACCGCACCTCCACGGCATCACCATCGAGCATAGAGGCTGGCATCTGATTGGGGTTGCGCTTGCGCTCCTCAACTCCGGCAAACCATTGCACAGCCAAGAATAATCCAGCCACCCAGGCCAGAATCATCATCACCTTGCCGATGCGGCGAGTGGGGGATGATTCGCTCATGCAGACGCCTCCCGAGAGTACGGCAGATTGGCTATCAGAGCAGCACCTCGGCCAGATCACCCTTGCTCTCCAACCAGGCCTTGCGATCCGGAGCGCGCTTCTTGGCCAACAACATATCCATCAAGGCTTCAGTGCCTGGCATGTCGTCGATGGTCAGTTGCACTAGACGCCGGGTGTCGGGGGCCATGGTGGTTTCACGCAGTTGGAGCGGGTTCATCTCGCCCAGACCCTTGAAGCGCGTGACCTGAATCTTGCCACGCTTGCCTTCGGCTTCGATGCGATCAAGGATGCCCTGCTTTTCCGCATCATCCAGGGCGTAGAACAGCTCCTTGCCGACGTCAATGCGATACAACGGCGGCATGGCGACAAATACATGGCCAGCGGCGACCAGTGGCTGAAAATGTTTTACAAAGAGCGCACACAGCAGCGTGGCAATATGCAGCCCATCGGAATCGGCGTCGGCCAGAATGCAGATCTTGCCGTAGCGCAACTGCTGCAGATCCGGCGAGCCGGGGTCAACACCAATCGCCACGGCTATGTCGTGAACTTCCTGAGAGCCCAGCACTTCACCGGAATCCACTTCCCAGGTATTGAGGATCTTGCCGCGCAGCGGCATGACCGCCTGGAATTCCTTGTCGCGAGCCTGCTTGGCACTGCCACCGGCAGAATCACCCTCGACCAGAAACAACTCGGAGCGGCGGCTATCCTGGCCAGCGCAGTCGGCCAGTTTGCCCGGTAGTGCAGGCCCCTGAGTAATGCGCTTGCGTTCAATCTTCTTGCCCGCCTTGAGGCGCCGGCCCGCATGGTTGATCGCCAACTCGGCAATCTGCAGCCCGATGTCAGCATGCTGATTCAGCCACAGGCTGAAGGCATCTTTGACCACACCAGAAACGAAGGCGGCGGACTCGCGGGACGATAGCCGTTCCTTGGTCTGCCCGGAAAATTGCGCTTCGGCCATTTTCAGCGAGAGCACATAACTTACCCGCTCCCAGACGTCCTCTGGCGCCAGCTTGACACCGCGCGGCAGCAGATTGCGAAACTCGCAGAACTCCCGAATAGCCTCAAGAAGACCGGCCCGCAAGCCGTTGACGTGAGTGCCGCCCTGGGCGGTGGGGATCAGGTTAACGTAGCTTTCCTGAATCAGTTCGCCCCCCTCCGGCAGCCACAGCACCGCCCAGTCGACCGTTTCCTGCCGCGCCTTGAGCGCCCCGGTGAAGGGTTCTTCCGGCAGCTTGGGCCACTCGGCGCAGGCATCCATCAGGTAATCGCGCAGGCCATCCTCATACAGCCAGGTATGCTGCTCGCCGGACTGGCGGTCATCAAACTCGACCTTGAGACCCGGGCAGAGTACCGCTTTGGCCTTGAGCAGATGCTTGAGCCGGCTGATGCTGAACTTGGGCGAATCAAAATAACTGGCATCCGGCCAGAAGATCACCGTGGTGCCGGTATTGCGCTTGCCGACGGTGCCGACCACTTCCAGCTCGCTGACCTTCTCGCCGTGCTCGAAGGCCATCGCGTATTCCTGACCATCCCGGCGCACGCGCACGTTGACCCGCAGCGACAGCGCGTTGACCACGGAAATACCCACCCCGTGCAAACCACCCGAAAACATATAGTTCTTGCTGGAGAATTTACCCCCAGCGTGCAGCCGGGTGAAGATCAACTCAACGCCTGATACACCCTCTTCCGCATGCATATCGACCGGCATACCACGGCCGTCATCTGAGACTTCCAGCGCGTTGTCCTGATGCAGGATCACCGAGATGCAGCGCGCATGACCAGCCAAGGCTTCATCCACACTGTTGTCGATGACTTCCTGGGCCAGGTGGTTAGGACGGGTGGTGTCGGTGTACATGCCCGGGCGGCGACGCACCGGATCCAGACCACTGAGAACTTCCAGTGCATCGGCGTTGTAAGTCGATTGGGACATAAGCTTGTCTGGTTTTCCTTGATTCCGGGGGGCAGAAGGGTGATTCGTTCCTAGCTTACAGCAGCGGCCAGCCGCATGGCTGGCGAATATTCATCAACGGCAACGCCGAATAGTATCTGCCTTGACCTGGCTACGCCAATGCCGACAGACACCCGGTCCAGCGCGCTCAGTAACCCGTCGCGCCGGGATCCGGCTGGAAGCTGCCGTCAGCCAATCGGGAAATGGCGGTTTCAACACGACCATCGTCATACAGCCGCAACCAACGGTAGCCCGGGGCCTGATTGTCGGTGGCAAAATCCTCGCTGGCGGGCGCAAACTGGATGCAGGTCGAGGGCGAGGCCAGCAAGCGCAAGCCACCGCGCTGCTGATCAAAATGCTGGTGAATATGGCCCCAGAGTATGACTCTGACCCGCGCATCAGCCTCAAGCCGGGTCAGCAGCTCCGCCGCGTTCAATAGCCCCAGGGGCTCCATCCAGCCGCAACCTATCGAGACCGGATGGTGGTGCAGACACACCATGACAAAACGTTCGCCGGCGCCCGCCAGTGCCCGGTCCAGCAGCGCCAGCTCGCTGGCAGAGAGATGCCCGGCCACGGCGCCAGGAATATTCGAGTTAAGCAGTACAATCCGCCAGTTCCCGGCATCCACCCATTCGCGGTTCAGTCCCGAGGCCTGGCCGACCTGTTTCATCAACTCGGAGTCATCATGATTGCCGGCGATCCAATGACTGGGGGCCGGCAGCCGGCCCATGGCGCCGGCAAATCTTTGGTAACCACCCGCGCTGCCGTCCTGAGTGATATCACCAGTGGCCAGCACCAGGTCGATGGCTGGCAGTTCAGCGAGCACCAGATCAATTACCGCCTGCAGGCTTTCAAAAGTATCCAGGCCTAGCAAATTGGCGCCAGCATCTGCGTACAGATGGCTATCGGTCAGTTGCACGACACAGACATGATCCGTTTGAGTTGTTACCGGTGATAGCATTGATCACCTGCTCCTGGTCACTATTGCTGGGGTCTATAATGGCAACTGGACAACAGAGATTCCAGCGACTGCATCACAGCTGGCGCACGCAGAAGTTCTGCACGGCCAAGTCAGCGCTGGATAATAACAGGATGCGCACTCTGGCCATACTGCTGGCAATAGCCCAGCCATTCGCCAAGGAACTGATTGAGCTGGAATTTTTCATCCGGCTGGAGCATTTGCTCGTTCGGGTAGGGGTAGACCCCGCGAAACCGACGGCGATTGTAAGCCGCCACGACCTCGGCCATACCGGCATCATGGTAGAGCCGCACTTCCATGCTCGGCGGCGACAGCCATTCATGCTCACGCTGGTGGATAAGCTGCAACGTGGACGTGTAGCGACAACGCTCCAACACCTTCATCTGCAGAATCTGGTGTTGACCATCCTGCGCGTCAACGTGCAAGCGATGCTCGCTGTGTTCATGCATACCCGGCATCAACTTGAGCAGCCGCCAGTAATTGGTTTCGCATACCGCCTGCAGGCTGATCAGATCAACCCGGTAACGCGGCTTGCGGCGGACCATCATGGCTGATCCCCTGCCTGTGCTTGCAGAGATTTGGCGTTCATCGCCAACCATTGCAGGGCAATAATGCTGGCCGCATTGTCGATCAAGCCTTGCTGCATGGCACCAATGGCGTCAGCCCGTGCCCAACAGGTTACACGAATATCTTCGCCCTCTTCCTCCAGGCCATGAATGCCGCCAGCGCCGCGACTATCGACCAACGCGCAATAGAGATGAACCCGCTCGTCACTGCCACCCGGCGAGGGAAAATAGCGCGTGATAGGCAGCAATTGCCTGAGCGTCAAACCAGCCTCTTCCTGCGCCTCGCGATGGGCCACCTCTTCAGGCAGTTCATCCTTGTCGATCAACCCGGCAACCAACTCCAACAGCCAGGGCCTCTCGCTTTTATCCAACGCACCAATACGCATCTGCTCAATGAGCACGACCTTGTCTTCCCAAGGGTCATAGGGCAATACGCAGACCGCATCATGGCGTACGAACAGCTCACGCCGTAACTCGGGGCCCCAGCCGCCATTGAACAGGCGATGCCGCAGCGTCAGCACATCCAGCCGGTAAAAGCCCTGAAATCCAGGCTCCCGGTGGATGATCTCGACGTCGCGGCGGGTAAAATTACTCAAATCGTGCGGCCCCCAAAGGTATTCAAGTCGCTGGATCCCGAATGGATCCAGCACTTAAACTCGCACACCTTTCGGGGTCTACGCAAGCTGACAGGAGGGCATTCAGACCTTCTGATACAACTGCGAGCCAGTGGAACGAAACTCCCTTGACTTGGCCTGCATACCCTCCTCCACCGCCACATCGACGGCATCGATGCGCTGCGCAGCGGCATAATCACGGACTTCCTGGGTGATTTTCATCGAGCAGAACTTCGGCCCGCACATCGAGCAGAAGTGCGCGACCTTGGCCGACTCCTTCGGCAGGGTCTCATCGTGGAAGGCTCGGGCCGTATCCGGATCCAGGCCCAGGTTGAACTGATCCTGCCAGCGAAACTCGAACCGCGCCTTGCTCAGCGCATTATCGCGGATCTGCGCCCCAGGATGCCCCTTGGCCAGATCAGCCGCGTGGGCAGCAATCTTGTAGGTAATGATGCCGGTCTTGACGTCATCCCTATTCGGCAGCCCCAGATGCTCCTTGGGTGTGACATAGCAGAGCATCGCGCAACCAAACCAGCCGATCATCGCCGCACCAATACCCGAGGTAATGTGATCGTAACCTGGGGCAATATCGGTGGTCAGCGGCCCCAGGGTATAGAAAGGCGCCTCGTCGCAGCATTCCAGTTGCTTGTCCATATTCTCCTTGATCAGTTGCATCGGCACATGCCCGGGGCCTTCGATCATGCATTGCACATCGTGCTTCCAGGCCAGCTTGGTCAGCTCGCCGAGGGTTTCCAGCTCGCCAAACTGGGCTTCGTCGTTGGCATCGGCAATAGAGCCCGGGCGCAGGCCGTCGCCCAGCGAGAAGGACACATCGTAGGCCTTCATGATCTCGCAGATATCTTCGAAATGCGTATAGAGGAAGTTCTCCTGGTGATGCGCCAGACACCATTTGGCCATGATCGAACCGCCGCGGGAAACGATGCCGGTTACGCGCTTGGCGGTCATCGGCACATAGCGCAGCAGCACACCGGCATGGATGGTGAAATAGTCCACACCCTGTTCAGCCTGCTCAATCAGCGTGTCACGGAAGATCTCCCAGGTCAGATTTTCCGCGACGCCATCGACCTTTTCCAACGCTTGGTAAATAGGCACGGTGCCAATCGGCACCGGCGAGTTGCGGATGATCCATTCCCGGGTTTCATGGATGTTCTTGCCGGTGGACAGGTCCATCACCGTGTCCGAGCCCCAGCGAATGCCCCAGGTCATTTTCTCGACCTCTTCCTCTATGGAAGAGCCCAGGGCCGAGTTGCCGATATTGCCGTTGATCTTCACCAGGAAGTTGCGGCCGATGATCATCGGCTCCAGCTCCGGGTGATTGATGTTGGCCGGAATGATGGCCCGGCCACGCGCCACTTCATCACGGACGAACTCGGCCGTAATCTCTTTCGGAATGCTCGCACCAAAACTGTGACCCGCATGCTGAGCCTCAAGTAACCCAGCTTCACGCGCCGCCTGCAGCTTCATGTTCTCGCGGATGGCGATGAATTCCATCTCGGGCGTAATGATGCCCTGGCGCGCGTAATGCATCTGGCTGACATTGCGCCCAGGCAGGGCCCGGCGTGGATTACGCACATGGGCAAAGCGCATATGATCGAGCGCCGCATCCGCCAGACGCGCGCTACCAAACTCGGAGCTGAGCCCAGGGAGTTTCTCGGTATCCGCGCGCTCGTCGATCCAGGCCCCGCGCACATCCGCCAGCCCGGCCCGCAGATCAATATTTGCCTCAGGGTCGGAATAGGGCCCAGAGGTGTCGTAAACCAGGACCGGCGCATTCTGTTCGCCACCCATGTCGGTGGGCGTATCGCCGAGGCTGATCTCACGCATAGGCACGCGAATATCCGGCCGTGAGCCTGTCACGTAGATCTTGCGAGAACCGGGAAAGGGTTGGGTAGCGGCGCTATCGGCGCCTGAAGAGGCAATTGCGCTATCGGGTAAACGGCTATTCATGATTGTTGCTCCACTGCGGGTAAGTTCGCAGGGAACCGAAACGGCGTACCACACTGACCACGAGCTGGACTTCAGCGAGTGCTTATCTCGATTCCTACGCCGGTACTAACCGGTTCAGGTTCAACGGGTATTATCTCAGCCCCGGCAACAACGCCGCAGGCACCCCGTCAAGATGAAGCGCCAGTTTAATGACCCGAAAGCGGCGCTGCAAGCCCGCACTCTGCTCGCGACAGCCCAATGAAACACTTTGTTCCCATGCACGCCCCAAGCATTGCTTGACCGCCAGCTTGCTTGTCCTTAGCCTTGGCTGATTATTCCATTCATGCGAAGGATTACTGCATGCTGCGCCCCCTGTTTGTTGCTGTTCTGCTGGCTGGCCTGTCCGGTCAGGCCATGGCCAAGACCGATCTGCTCACCGTCTATCAGGAAGCACTGGCCAACAGCGCCGACCTGGCAGCAGCGCAAGCCGATGCCCTGGCCCGTCAGGAGGTACTGCCGCAGACCCGTGCGCTGTTACTGCCCAACGTAGGTGTTGGCGCCGGCGTTGCCCGCGAGCGAATTGATGTCGGGGTTGCGGGCAGTGACTCCTACACCACCGACTACTACCAGGCCAGCCTGACCCAGCCGCTGTTCCGGGCTGACCGCTGGTTCAACTACCAAGCGGCCAAATCCCTGAGCGCGCAGGCGCAGGTTGAGTTTTCCGCTACCCAGCAGAATCTGATTCTGGAAGTGGCCGAAGCCTATTTCAATGTGCTGCGCGCATCGGACAATCTGGCCAGCGCCCGCGCCGAGGAAGAAGCCTTTGAGCGCCAGCGTGACCAGGCCCGTGAGCGGTTTGATGTCGGCCTGTCGGCACGTACCGATGTACTTGAGGCACTGGCGGGTTATGACAGCTCACGCGCCGCACGTCTGACCGCACAGACCAACCTCGACGTCAGCTATCAGGCGTTGACCCGCCTGACCAACCGCGACTATGACGACCTGATGGGCATGAGCCATGATCTGCCTATCCTGCCGCCCACACCCAACGATCTGCAGCAATGGGTGACCACCGCCGCAGCACAAAACCTGAACCTGCAAGCCACTCGCTTTGCCATCACCAGCGCGTCAGAGACCTTGCGCAGCAGCCGCTCGGCTTACGCGCCGTCGGTCGACGCCTTCGTGCGCTATAACAACAGTGGTGGCGGCGCCGAATTCGGTAATCAGGCTGCAGGCGTAGCTGGCGGTGCCGACCCGCGCGGTAATGATACCGAACTGACCAGCTTCGGCGTAGAACTGACCATGCCCTTGTTCACTGGCGGCGCGACCAGTTCCGGCGTACGCGAGTCAGGCTACCGGCTGACCCAGGCCGAGCATAACAGCGAGGCCCAATTGCGCCGCGTTGTGGAAAGCACTCGCAACCTGTATCGCACCGTGACCTCCAGCGTGGAAGAAGTCGAAGCCCGGCGCCAGGCCATCATCTCTGGCAAAGCGGCGCTGGATGCAACTCAGACGGGTTACGAAGTGGGCACACGTAATGTGGTCGATGTACTGGAAGCCCAGCGCAACCTGTTCAGCGCCGTACGCGACTACAACACCGTGCGCTACAACTACATCATCGACAACCTCAGCCTGAAGCAGTCCGCCGGCACACTCAGCCCGGAAGACCTGGTTGATCTGTCACGCTGGCTGAACCCGGACTACGACCCGGACCGCGATTTCATCCCGCCGTTCACAGAAGAGGAAGCCGAACGCATGTCGCTGGGGCGCCAGTCCTCTTCCGAAGAAGAGCAGCCACGTATGCGTAGCTCTTTCTAAACAGAGAAATCCAGCAAGACAGACAAACAAAAGCCGGGCAATGCCCGGCTTTTGTTTGTCTATGCATCCGCTACTTGAGCTGGGTTGCAATCCCATGCAGCAGCCTTTCCAAAGCACCCTGATTATCCTGCACCACGGTCTTGCCAGCAGCACCGGCACGGCGTGCCTCGTCGGGCTGGTCCAGCCATTTGACTACCGCAGTGGCTAACGTCTTGACATCGCGGACCTGGCGCAGAGCCCCTGCGCCTTCAAGCAGCTGACTGATTTCGGCAAAGTTATAGCGGTGCGGCCCGGAAATGATCGGCAAACCCAAGGCCGCAGGCTCCAGATAGTTATGCCCACCCGTGGCGACCAGAGAGCCACCAACAAAGGCCACATCTGCGCAGCCATAGAACATCATCAACTCGCCCATGCTGTCGCCGAGGAACACCTGATCGGTTTGCGTCGGGCTATTTCCGCTGCTGCGGCGTACCAACGGCATACCCGCTTTCTTGATTAGCTCGGCCACTTCATCAAAGCGTTCGGGGTGCCGCGGCACGAGGACCAATAACGCCTCAGGCTGGGATGCCAGCACCTGTTGGTGGGCCGCGAGCACTTGTTCATCTTCGCCGGCGTGGGTGCTGGCCGCAATCCAGACCGGGCGATCGCCCCAACTGGCACGCAGCTGAACGGCCTGCTCCTGGGTTTGGGGATCAGGATGCAGATCAAATTTGATACTGCCGGTAATCTGCATGGAGGTCTTCTTCACCCCAAGCCGTTCAAAACGCAGCGCCTCGGCCTGGGTTTGCACCGCGACCCAGTCCAGGGAAGCAAACATCGGTTCCACCAGCCAACTGATGCGGCGGTAACCACGGGCGGAACGCTCTGACAGACGAGCATTGGCCAGTACCAGAGGCACTCCCGCCGCTTTGGCCTCGCGCACCATGTTCGGCCACAGCTCGGTCTCCATGATGATGCCAATGCGGGGATTTAGTCGTTTGATAAAGCGGCGCTGCAGCCAGGGCAAGTCATAGGGCAGATAGGCATGGCCCACTTCTGCACCAAACAGCTTGCGGATCTGCTCGGAACCGGTCGGCGTCATGCAACTGATCGTCACGGGCAAGTCTGGGTAACGCTGCATCAACTGCCGCACCAGCGGCGCAGCCGCAATCGCCTCGCCCACCGATACGGCATGAATCCAGATGCCCCCCGAGCGCAGATCGCCGCCCACGGCAAAACGTTCATGCCAGCGCCGAGCATAAGCTGGCGCCTTGCGAGCACGAAATAACAGACGCAACAACACCAGCGGCATACACAGGATAAAGATGAGACTGTAAAACGTGTGGGACATGATAGCGCCTCAAGAAGCTGACAAGGGGACCCCCTTCAGGGTGCGATTCATAGTAGCAGATGTGACCTCAGGGGCTGCCAGTGTCTATACTAGGGCTCCTTCAAGCAAAAGCGCGGAGCATATGAGTACAACCCTGGAAACCGACATCTGCATCCTTGGCGGCGGCATCGCCGGCCTATGGCTCAACGCGCGCCTGCGCAGCATGGGTTACAGCACCCTGCTGATCGAGCGCGGCGCACTGGGTGGAGGCCAGAGTGGCAAATCCCAGGGGATCATCCACGGCGGTACCAAGTACGCACTGCACGGCAAACTGACGCAGGCCGCCGAGGCCATTTCCGCCATGCCCGGCCGTTGGCGTGCCTGTCTTAATGGGGATGGTGAGCTGGACTTGCGCGGCGTGCGGCTGCTGTCGGAGCATCACTATCTGTGGTCGCCAGGCAGCCTGATGAGCAACCTGGCCGGCTTTTTCGCCAGCAAGGCGCTGCGCGGCCGGGTGGATGCGGTCAAGGGCCATGACCTGCCTGCGGTATTTGCCAACCCGGCATTCAAGGGCAAGGTCTACCGTTTGGCAGAGTTGGTCATGGACGTTCCCGATGTCGTAAGGCGCCTGAGCGAATTGGCTGGTGATAGCCTGGTGGCAGACAGCGCGCCGCATGTCGAGCGCCGCGAAGATGGCAGCGTGGACAGCATTCGCGTCAACGGGCGCAAGATCAAGGCGCAGCGTTACATTCTCACCGCCGGCGAAGGTAATGAGGGGCTGTTGCAGGACTGGGGCGTTTCCCAGCCCGCGATGCAGCGCAGGCCCTTGCAGATGGTGCTGGTCAAGGGCGCCCATTTACCGCCGCTCTACGCCCACTGTTTGGGGAGCAGCCCCAAGCCGCGCATGACGGTAACGACCCACCCCTGCGCCGATGGCCAGTGGTGCTGGTACCTGGGCGGTGAACTGGCTGAACAGGGCGTGAATCTCGCACCGGATGCGCTGGTCCGCCGCGCACAGCAGGAACTTGCAGAGCTGCTGCCGTGGATAGATCTGCGCGACTGTCACTGGACCACACTACCGGTCAACCGCGCTGAACCCGCTCAAAGTGGGGCGGCCAGGCCCGATACCGCCTATCTGCAAGCCGTTCAGAATGTGCTGGTCACCTGGCCCACCAAGCTGGCATTGGCTCCGGACCTGAGCGACCAGGCCATCGCCGCACTGCAACAACAGGGGATCAAGCCTGCCTTAACAGATGATTACAGCGGTTTGCCACGTCCAAAGGTTGCTGTACCGGTCTGGGATATCTGCTTCCAATGAGTACCTTGCATACCCATCACCGGCCATTGGGCAATACCGGTCTGAGCGTTTCGCCGTTAGGGCTGGGTACGGTCAAACTGGGGCGCAACCAGGGCGTTAAATATCCACAGCAGTTCGAATTGCCGGATGACAAGCAGGCTCTCGAGCTACTCGCACTGGCGCAGGACCTTGGCATTAACCTGATCGATACCGCACCGGCTTACGGCACGAGTGAAGAGCGGCTGGGCTCACTCCTGGCTGGTCGCCGTCAGGAATGGATTATCTGCAGCAAGGTCGGCGAGGAATTCGAGCAGGGGCAATCGCATTTCGACTTCAGCGCTGCACATACCCGCCGCTCGGTAGAGCGCTCGTTAAAGCACCTGGCGACGGATTATCTCGACCTGGTGCTGGTGCATTCCGATGGTCATGATCTCGACGTATTGAACGCCGAGGTCTACCCCGCCCTGGCGCAACTCAAGCAGCAGGGCCTGATCCGCGCCTTCGGTTTTTCCGGCAAGACGGTAGAAGGCGGCATGCGCGCACTGGAGACCGGCGACTGCGCCATGGTCACCTATAATCTGCAGGACCAGAGCGAGCGCCCGGTACTGGACTTTGCCCTGTCACACAACAAGGGCATTCTGATCAAAAAAGCGCTTGCCAGCGGCCACCTTTGCCTTCAGGGTAATGACCCGGCGCAAAAGAGCCTGGAGTTGGTCTTCGCTCACCCCGCGGTGGCTACCGCCATTATCGGCACCATAAACCCCCGGCATCTCACGCAGAATGTCGCCAGCGCGCTCAAAGTGCTGGGTAGCTTGTAAATAAGAGGGAAGTGCATGTCGCGCATCATTGCCCGAAAGAATCCGGTGATTTTCAAGACCCAGGCCATTCACGTAAAGGCCAGCCCGGAAGTACTTTGTTATACCCCTGTCGGCAACCCGCTGGGCTTTGCCGACATGCAGGATCTACGGCAACCGGTTACCGTGAAAGACCCCGAATCCTTTGAGCTGACCGTTGCCAATATGGGCGTATCAGTTGACCTGAGCCTGACCTGGCAAGGGCGCGACTTTCGCGTATTGATTCGCCAGGACCGTGTAGAGCAGGACGATAACGTACTCAAACTGATCTCCGGCTATGTACCCGCCCACGAACTGCGCGTGCCCCTGCTCACTGTGATGACCGAAATTGCCGAAGAGCTCCTGCTTGAAAGCAACCGCGGCTGGCTGCAAGGCCGCTACATGGAAACCTGGCTGCCCACGCCCTACTCATCCAGCCTCAAATTGAGCAAGCGGCACTCTTATCAGCTGACACCCCATCGTGGTGCAGAGCATCCGGTGCTGTGCCGTGAGTTACACCTGATCGAACGCCCGCGCGCTTACGTGCATCTGCCAACCAATTCCTTGCAACTGGTGTACTCCATGCAACTGGAGCTGCCAGAAAATTGCCCAGGCCTGACCATGTTGCATGCGGACGAACATATGGATACCGAGAAAGACCAGCTACTGGTGGAGATGAACTACCAGCGCCCGGAAATTTTTCTCGCGGAAATGAGCGAAGGTGTGGCGACCGGCAAGTTGTTCAGCCTGGAACAGGGTGAACTGGTGCCACGCAGGCCCAAGAATATCTGGTTGAGCGAAGCCCTTGCTCCGCAAACCGGCTGGGTGATCGAAGACCCGCGCAGCCAGTGGCCCGAGGGTCTCGCTCGCCTGTAAAGCCCGATATTGAGCCTGCCGAGCACCTGTTCAGCCCTGGTTCAGCTAGCGTACAGGCTCGGTTCAGGCAGGTTCAGGCAACATGTTCTCCGTGTTCACAAGACATCCCTACGGAGAAATACATGAAAAACACCCTGAAATTATTAGCTGCCGGCACTACCCTCGCATTCGCCAGCGTATCAGCTCACGCCGCTGACAACTTTGTGGGGCTGACGTGGGGCGAAACCAGCAACAACATTCAGCGCTCCGGCAGCCTCAAGCAGAACCTGCCCGATCAGAACTTTGATCGTGTGATCGACAACAGCAGCACCTGGGGCCTTCGTGCTGGCCAGCAGACCGAAACCGGTCGCTACTACGCCACCTACGAAAACCAGTCAGGCAGCTCCGGACCCTTCAAGCTGCGTCAACAAAACCTGCTAGGTAGCTATGACGCCTTCGTTCCGATTGCGGAAAGAACCAATCTGTTTATTGGTGGCACCTTGGGCCTGATCAAACTTGAGCAAGAATCTACCGGCTTCAGCCGCGACAGCGATATCGGTTACGCAGCGGGCTTGCAAGCAGGGCTATTGCACCAGGTCGCGAATACCAATGCGTCAGTTGAAGGTGGCTACCGCTACCTGCGCAGCAACGCCAGCACCAAGTTGACCCCGCGCGGTGACAGCAACCTGGGCTCACTGGACCTGAAAAGCAGCGAACAGTTCTATATTGGCGTGAACTACAACTTCTAACCCGTATAATGGAACCTGCCTGAACCTTCAGGCAGGTTTTCATGCGTTGGCTTTGGCCAGACTTAACGGGGGACCATATGAAGTTGTTGTTGGTCGAAGATGAATCCTTGCTGCGCCATCATTTGTTTACTCGCTTCACTGAGCGCGGGCATATCGTGGACGCCACCGAAAACGCGGAAAACGCGCTTTACCAGGTAAAGGAGTTCAATCACGACCTGGCCGTCATTGACCTGGGCTTGCCCGGCATGAGCGGTCTGGACCTGATTCGCGAGATACGCAGCCAGGGCAAAGCCCTACCCATCCTTATCCTCACTGCCAGAGGTAATTGGCAGGACAAGGTAGAGGGTCTGTCTGCAGGCGCTGACGACTACGTGGTAAAACCCTTCCAGTTTGAAGAGCTTGAAGCACGACTCAACGCGCTGCTCCGACGCTCTTACGGGTTTGTTCAAGCATCGATAGAAGCGGGCCCATTGCGCCTGGATATCAATCGCAAGCAAGCCAGTGTCGGCGACGATGTATTGCCCCTTACCGCATTCGAATACCGCATTCTTGAATATCTGATGCGCCACCATCAGCAGGTGGTGGCCAAAGAGCGGCTGATTGAACAACTCTACCCCGACGACGACGAGCGCGACCCCAATGTCATAGAAGTGCTGGTCGGGCGTCTGCGGCGCAAACTGGAAGCAGCCTGCCCACGGCTCAAACCCATCGAGACCATCCGCGGGCTGGGGTATCTGTTCAACGAGCACTGCACCTGATGCGATCCTTGCGCTCACGCCTTATGCTGGGCGCCTCCGCACTGGCCATCCTGTTTATGCTGGCCCTGCTGCCAGTGCTGCAAAACGCCTTCGATCAGACCATGGAGCAGATTATTCAGCAGCGCCTCGCCGCTGATACCAATACCATGATCAGTACCGCGCGGCTGCAGGATGGCATACTGCAGATGCCGGAAAAGATGCCGGATGAGGAATTCAACCTCCCCGAAGCAACGCTTCAGGGCTTCGTCTACGATCAAGCTGGCACCCTGCTCTGGAGATCTCGGTCAACAGCAGGTGAAATCGTGCAATACACGCCCTTCTACAGCGGTGGCACCACTGACTTTCTGCAGATCTACGACGATGCTGGAAACGGTTACTACGTTTACGACGTAGAAGTATTCCTCGACGATTCGGCCAATCCACCCTTTAGCTTTATCACCATGTTGCCCAAAAGCGAGTTTGTGCCGCTGACGCGCAAGTTTGATCAGCAACTCTACACCTGGCTGGGTGGCGGCTTACTAATGTTATTGGTGCTGCTATGGATAGGGTTGACCTGGGGCTTTCGCGCACTCAAATCTCTGAGCCGTGAACTGGATCAGATAGAAGGCGGGCACCGCGAGCAGTTGGGCGATCAACATCCACGCGAGCTGCTGCGCCTGACGCGCTCGCTTAATCGCCTGCTGGACAGTGAGCGTCGGCAACGTCAGCGCTATCAGGACTCGCTGGGCGATCTTGCGCACAGCTTGAAAACGCCACTCGCGGTCCTTCAGGGCGTGGCCGAACGCGTTGCTCGGGAGCCCAGCCGCGAGCAGGCAGATATTCTGCAAACGCAGATCAGCCGCATGAGCCAGCAGATCGATTATCAACTACGGCGTGCCAGCCTGCGAAGAAGCGGTCTGGTGCAACATCGTGTGTTGCTCGGCCCCTTGCTGCAATCCATCACCAGCACCCTGTCGAAGGTTTACGACGACAAGCAGGTGAGCTTGCAGCTGGACTTCGCCGAAAGCTTCTGGGTGCCCATGGAACGCGGCGCCCTGATGGAGATGCTTGGCAACCTGTTGGAAAACGCTTATCGGCTGTGCCTCAAGCAAGTCCGTATCAATGCTCGGCATACGATTACCCATTGCGAGATAACCATCGAAGATGACGGTGCAGGTATTCCGGAGCACCAGCGCGAAGTGATCTTGCGCCGCGGTGAACGGCTGGACGCACAGCATCCAGGCCAAGGCATCGGCCTGTCAGTGGTCAAGGATATTATCGAGAGCTACGAGGGTGAGCTGGTGATCGACGAGTCGTCTCTGGGCGGCGCCAAGTTCAGGATTATCCTGGGTACCGAAGGGATGATCTTCTCCAGTACGGCGCCAGCACGCTGGTCACGCAGGCAGCGCCAGCCGCCCGCATGACCGGTCGCCAGGCTATTCGCGCTGACGGATTTTTTCGACGATGGCCGTGGTAGAGCAACTCTCGACAAAGTTGAGTACCTTTACCTCGCCGCCAGCGGCCAGCACGATGGGCGCACCTACCACTTGCTCCACACTGTAATCACCGCCTTTGACCAGCACGTCCGGCTTGATCTGCGCCAGCAGCGACTCAGGGGTATCCTCGGCAAAGCTGATGACCCAATCAACCGCGCCCAGCCCAGCCAGCACAGCCATGCGCCGATCAACGCTGTTGATCGGCCGACCAGGCCCCTTCAAACGACTGACAGAGGCGTCATCATTGATCGCCACTATCAGCCTGTCACCCAGGCTGCGCGCCTCTTCCAGATAGCCCACGTGGCCCGCGTGAATGATGTCGAAACAACCGTTGGTAAACACGATGCGCTCACCGTGCGCGCGAGCATCTTCCACCGCCTGCAGAAGCTGCTCGACACCCAACACGCCACGCTCGCTGCCCTGCTCGCGCTGTACTGCTCTGCGCAGTTCAGGCGCGCTGATAGCCGCGGTGCCCAGCTTGCCAATAACAATTCCAGCAGCCAGTGTTGATAGACCGACCGCATGCGGCAGAGATTCACCGGCCGCCAAAGCAGTAGCCAGCGTCGAGATCACCGTATCGCCGGCGCCGGTCACATCAAAGACTTCGCGCGCTCGGGCGGGCAAATGCATCGGCGCTTCGCCACGGCGCAACAGGGTCATACCCTGCTCGCTGCGGGTCACCAGCATCGCTTCAAGCTGCAACTCCTCGATCAGCGCCATGCCCTTTTCCACCAGCACCTGCTCCGTCTCACAGTGCCCTACAACCGCCTCGAATTCCGACAGATTCGGAGTAATCAGGGTGGCGCCGCGGTAGATGCTGAAGTCCTTGCCTTTGGGGTCGGCCAGCACTGGAATACCCTGCTCACGGGCCAAGGCAATCAACGCCTGATGATTGATCAAGGCACCTTTACCGTAATCGGAGATGACCATCACCTTGACCTTGTCCAGCAGACCGCGGACCGAGTCCAGCAAGGCATCGCCATCGGTGGTAAAGGGCTCCTCGAAATCCAGCCTGATCAACTGCTGATGCCGGCTCATGACCCGCAGCTTGGTGATCGTCCTCTTGCCCGCATGGACCTGAAATGCGCAGTACACGCCCGCGGCATTCAACCGCTGTTTGAGACTGACGCCTGCCTCGTCATCACCGGTAACGCCGACCAACCAGGCCGGGGCGCCTAACGCCGCGATATTCAGCGCCACGTTGCCAGCACCGCCAGGCCGGTCCTCTATCTGCTCTACCTTGACCACAGGCACCGGCGCCTCAGGGGAGATACGGTGAGTCGGCCCATGCCAGTAACGGTCAAGCATCACATCTCCCACCACCAGAACCGGCGCGGAGTCAAAACGGGGCATGGTCAATTTCATAGTGCCTATTACCTGTTATCTGTTGGCCAATGCAGGCCAGTAATCTCAAGAGCCGGACTTGGCTTCGTCCTGGAACTGCATGCTGTGCAAGCGAGCGTAATAACCATTCTGAGCGATCAACTCGGCGTGACTGCCTCGCTCCACGATCCGCCCGGCGTCCATGACCATGATGATATCGGCCTTCTCGATGGTCGAGAGTCGATGCGCGATCACCAACGTTGTACGGCCCTCCATTACCTTGTCCAAAGCCGCCTGGATATGCCGCTCGGACTCGGTATCCAGTGCCGAAGTCGCCTCATCAAGAATCAACAAGGGTGCATCCTTCAACAGCGCTCTGGCGATCGCCAGCCGTTGACGCTGGCCACCGGAAAGCAGCACACCATTTTCACCCACCAGGGTTTCCAAACCTTGCGGGAGCTTGTCGATAAACTCCTTGGCGTAGGCCTTTTCAGTAGCCTCAATAATCGCCTCTCTGGACGCGTCAGACAGATCACCGTAGGCGATGTTGTTGGCCACCGTGTCATTGAACAGCGTCACGTGCTGGGTCACTAGAGCGATATGCCGTCGCAGGTTGCGCAGCTTGTAATCCGCCACCTCAACGCCATCTATCAGGATCTGCCCTTCGGTATGCTGATAGAAACGCGGGATCAGGCTGGCCAACGTCGACTTGCCGCTGCCCGAACGCCCCACCAAGGCGACCATCTGGCCAGGTTCGATGGTGAAATTGATATCCTCAAGGACGGTTTTTTCAGTCCCCGGATAGTTGAACTTGAGATCCTTCACCTCGATACGTCCAGTTACGCGGTCACGCTCAACTGTTCCTGTGTCCGTTTCAGGTGCCTCGTCAAGCTGCTCAAAAATGCTATCGGCAGCAGCAATTCCCTTTTGAATGTTGGCGCTCACCTCAGATAGTTGCCGCACAGGCTTGGGCAAAAGTCCCGCTGCGGTAATGTAAGACACCAGGTCCCCGGCAGTAGCGTCTCCACGCAGATAGAGCACCAGAAACATGACAAAGGCCATCGCACCATAGGTCACTAACTGCAGCGAAGGCGTGAAAACTGCTCCGGTGCGAGTCATCTTCAATCCGCGCTGGCGATTCGCCTCACTGGCCTTGTTGAAGCGTTCAGTCTCATAATTTTCGCCGCCGTAACTGCGCACCACGCGGTAGCCGGTAATAGTTTCAGACGTTACATGGGTCACGTCTCCCATCGCCGTCTGAATCTTTTTGCTCTGACTGCGGAATTTCTTGCTGGTGCTGTTAACCATCAAGCCAATCACTGGCAAAATCGCCATCAGCACCAGGGTCAGTTTCCAATTCATCCACAACAGATAAGCGAACAGAAATATCACCGTCATGCCTTCACGGAATACCACTTTGATGGCGTCGGTCGCCGCCCCTGTGACCATGGTGGTATTGAAGGTAACGCGCGACACCAGGTGACCCGAATTATGATTATCAAAATACTGGTTCGGCAGGGTCAGGAAATTATTGAACAGCGCGGTACGCAAATCGTGGACGACGCCCAGCGAGACTTTGGCCAGGTAATAATTCCCCAGAAAGGAACCTACACCCTGATACAGAGCAACAAGAATAATGAACAAAGGGAAACCCCAAAGCAGCGGGACCCCCAGAAATTGACCGCCACTCCCCTCAGTAAGGCCATCTACAAAGTACTTGAGCATCCATGCCATCGCCGGCTGACTGGAGGCAAAAATCACAAAGCCGACAATACTGATGGCAAAGGGTACCCAGTAAGGTTTGACGTAGGTGAGCAAGCGCACGTAAATACGCAGACTGGACTGGAAAAAGGTTTCTTGCTGAACGTCAGACATAAGCACTTCGCGACAGATAAGAAGACGCCGAGTTTAACACAGGCTACCGGGATCAAAGCCTCGGTATCGGAAGTACGGTAAACTACGGTTTTGAATCAGGAAAGCCATGTGAAAAAAATAAGCCGCAAAGAGTTTGAAGCTTGTTCAGAGGGTGCGAAGGTTCTGGAAAAGGACCGCTACGGCAAGAAAGTGTTACAGCTGCGAGATGGTACTTTTTTGAAATTATTCCGTCGAAAAAGCTGGCTCTCTAAAACCGCCTTCTATCCGCCGGCAAAGCGTTTCGCGGCCAATGCTGCCAAACTTCAACGGCTTGAAATCCGCTGCCCGGTGGTCCTGGGGCTTTATCAGATGAGCGCTCCCTACCGTTCTATAGTTCACTATCAACCGCTGGAAGGCACCACATTGCGCCACCTGCTTAACCAGCAACCCACACTCGAACAGGTTGAGCTGTTCTCAGAGCTCGCGAGCTTCATCACTAGACTTCATGATCTTGGGGTGTACTTCCGATCACTGCATCTGGGCAACATCGTCCGGACGCCGGATGGCGCTCTTGGACTGATCGATATATCCGACATGCGCTGTCTGGGCAAGCCACTTTCCCGGCGGTTGCGCGCAAGAAACTATCGGCACTTATTGCGCTATGAAGATGATTGGGCGTTGGTTCACCCTCAGGTCAGGACGACCTTTCAGCTCTAGCCTCTCTCCCGGAACTATCCTCAGAATCGGATACGCGATCCGCGACTAGGGAAAGCCCTAAACCAACTGGCAACCAAGTAAAGAACCAGTCGGCTCGAGGTGAACCCCATAAATCTCCGCCATCAAAAAGCTGCCCGATAGTGCAAAAAATCAAAATCGCTAGCAATGCTCGGCCCAGAGCCAAATCACGTGAGTTCCACGCTACTCGAAAAACACAAATCCATACAGCCAGCCAGAGCAAAAGACCGACCAATCCAAGCTCGATGGCTATATGCGCGAACAAGTTGTGACTATGTGATATCAATATGTCGGTGCTAGCTAACTGGAAATCGTAATTCGCACCGATCCCCAGTCCCAGCCAGGGCCGTTGCTGAATAAGCTCGAAGCTGGCTGACAATATTTCCGGACGAAAAGACATTCCCCGGACAGTAATCACTTCCCAAAACTGTAGAACACCTACAGCTGCCACCATCAACAAACAGCATGTTACTATCCTGGCTCTGCGCTCACCTCGCAGCACGGCCAGGACTAACAGTGCAGATAATAACCCCACCCACAAGCCACGGCTTTGGGTCATAACGATCAATGCAGCCATCACCGTCATACTCGCTATCCAGATCCACTTATGAGTAGGGTGAGGTAAAAAAACCAACAGCAGAACTGCTATCGCTATTGAGTAGCCTCCAAGAATGGGATGTTCAAGAAGGCCAAGACCACCGGCGCGATGTTCGAAGTGCCCAGCAGAGTATTGGAGAAAGAGCGCGACGAGACAGCTCAACGCAAGAAAATGACAAGCCAAGCGCAATAATCCATTTACACTTTCCGGTCGTAACAGACCAAAAAATGCGAACCCATATAGAAAAAGCACTACAAATAACAGCCGCCTAAGCTGCCGCGCTACATCATCATCCGGACTCCATACCAGACTAATTGCAGCCCAAGCAATAAGGGCTCCGAGCGTTATAATAATGGGCTTTCCGCGCTGCCATACTTTTCTCACTAACGGCCAACGACTAATAAGCATTATGGCCACCGGCAGCCAATACAAAAAAACAAGCCCCTGACGGTATGGTTTGTGGCTAGAGAAAAGCACAATAGCGACTAGAAACCACAGAATCCCTAGCCCCAGCCACCCTGAGAGCCATTGCTGGACCCGGCTGTTCTCCCTTTGCCGATTATTGATCAACTACTACCCCCGGTCTATGAATGTTGCGGTACCAGCACATCTAGCGCTGCTGGATCTGAGTTTTTTTGAATAGCAAATGACGCAAGCGCCTAAGAAACTGGGTATTCCAGTACTTGGGCGGCACCTCCCGAACTAATGACCAAGCTAAGGCCTTATCCTCAGTCACTGCGCGGCGGAGTGCTTTGACAACCAACTTGGCTCGAGCCGAACCATACGCTGGGTTATCAGCGTAAGGTTCGATAACGCGCAGTCCGCTTTCATACTCAAGTAGATAGTTGCTGGAAAGACTGTCAGGGTGTTTGCGGTAAAGAGTGACTACCTCTGGTATCACGTCGATAGCGTAGCCTGCGTGCGCCACCTTGAGCGTCATCTGAAAATCCTGAATTTTGATTTCAGGGTCATAGCCTCCGGCGAGGTCCATCGCATCTCTGCGAAAAAACGCAACACCTCCACCCACAACCAATGCACTATCAAGAGCCTGATTGAAATCATATCGCCTTACCGGACGATATTTGTGTTTCTTGGGTAGACTCTGACTATTCTCATCAATGCGGACCGCGTCACCGCCCAAGCAACCCACTTCAGGATGCGTGAGAAGATAATCCGACTGCACTCTGAGTCTTCCGACAGCCATAATATCATCAGCATCAAATGTGGCGATAAATCGACCTCGGGCAACCGCCAGCCCCGAATTCAGCGCAGCGCTCACCCCTGAATTTCGCTGACAGATCAGCTCTACCCTCCGCACTCGACTGGACGGACGCCACTGTGCGATCGTATCCTTTATAACCTCAACGCTGTCATCAGACGAACCATCGTCGACGACAATCAATTCAAAGCTTTCATGGTCTTGCGCCAATACGCTACGTAGAGCCTCTCCAACGTATTCGGAATAGTTGTAACAAGGCATTATTACCGAGATCAACGTGTGAGCGCACGAGTCAGGCACACTCATTACCCAGGCTCCCGCCAACCTTTCTCACTCACCTCCCAATTGGCAGACATCGCAAGCCCCTCTGGCCCTAGCAGGAAATCATGCGGACGCGTCTTCCAACCCTCATTCTTCCAAGTCATGAAATGCATATAGGGGAGCTCTACATCGTACAACACGCTATTAAACAGGCGACCCTCCTTGAGAAACCAGCGGTTGGGAGCGACCTTCCGGCCATCATCTAGAAGCGTAAAAGTGCTATGAGACTCAACAAACTCACTACGCCGACTCCATGCATTGAATTTGGCCGCAAATTGCCGAAAGCCCTCTGGCCAGTTCTTATGGCGAATAAACAGTCGACTGAACGCGCCTTCATCCAGCGCCTGATGAGTAGGATCCGAATAGCGCTGCTGCCATTTGGGTATTCGCATAAAGGCTTCACGCATATACGCAGTGTTACGTACAAGGCATAGATGGCCGGAAATGCGACGGTGGTGCGTTGCGAATAGATCCTTTTTTGCTAGGCGCTCATCGGTAAAATAACGGCGCAGGTTTCCATAAACAACATCGATGTCGCCAAAAGCCCAGAAGTCCACGCCCACCAAGTAATCAGCGTGAATATAACCTAAAGCAGGTTTGATATCACAAAGTTTGTAAGGTTGCTCGGGGTGGAAATCAATGCCTAGCTGGGTAGAAACCAACTCGCAATAGCTGGCAAAACTCAATTCAATAAAACGTACATTCGCAGGTGCGTTGTCCGGCACGCCACAGTCGGTGAAAAATAACCAATCAATGTCTGGATTCCGACGGCAACTTTCAAGATAGAACTGCATCCAGAAAGGCCAGACACCAAAGTAAGGAAGCAAAAACATCACACGTGGGGAATTCATAATTTGAACAATACTGTGATTCGCTCCCACAGGGACATCCGCCGTCTGTCACGAAGAGACGGCTGCAGGGCGTTTGCGACTTCGCGGCCAACGTCGCAAAAACGAAAATTCGATGCCGCCAGTTGGCGTCCTTGCTGGGCAATTCTCTCAGCCAATTCGGGGTCCTGTCGCATCAGCTTAATTTATCGCGCAGCTCATCTAGCCTGCGGTAAAGAACTATATTGTGCATATCGATAAAACCCAAAGCCTCATTCTCTAATTCCCCCTGATCATAAGCCAGAAGTACGCATCCGCAGGCCATGGCCTCAAAGTTCTTGATCATGTATTCACCCATACCTATATCGGCACTGACAAAGAAACGGATACGGTTAAGCATCTGCACATACTCGGACCCAGAGTTGGTTCGGATGATTTGCAACGGTTCTTCACACGCCAACGCGTCAAGAAATGCTTTGCGCTCCCTGTACGCACCACTCTTTACACTACCAACAAAAGCCAGTTCTATATCACGATCAAGGTTCTGATCATGAAGTAGTTCCTGATCATAACCTTTGGGCACGAAAACCGCGTCCACGCCCTCGTCACGCAATCGGCTTGCCACGCCAAACCCGGAGCTGATCACTCTGGCGGCAGGCAATCTACGGTAATGCTTGGAAAACCTACCTTGATACTTGCCAACAATATAGTTCTGATAGGCATCGTGTTCCAGAAACACCACATTGGGAAGGGTCTCGATAAACCTGACCTGGCGAATTTCTTTTTTGAAACGCAAGAAAAACAGGATGCGATCATAAGCCTGGATATCGACCTTCTGACGAAAGTACCCTCGCAGATCGGCCTGCTCACGACTATCTAGCCAGCGGATATCACAATCGCAGGACGCAGAGACGCCTTCGTATAGCCGATCCAGAATAGCCCTCTGCTCTTTCTGAACTAAAAACAAGACTCTCAAGATAATGCCTCCGTTGCGGACCCAACTAATTTCCATTGACGCAAAAGACGCCTAAATCGCACCCGCGCCGCTTCATCAGAAAACAACTGTTCCAGCCTGACCTGCACAGCTCGATTTTGTTCTGCCCGTTTTGAGGCACCAAATTGCGCAACTTGCTGAAAACATTCTGCCAACCGCTCATCGTCCCCCAGCGGAAACAGCAGACCGCAGTCACCCACCACTTCCGGGGCGCCACCACAATCACTACAGATTATCGGGAGGTTTGCTGCCATGGCTTCTAAAAGCACCATACCAAAAGGCTCATGGTCGGAGCTCAGGGCGAATGCGTCGAACGCTTTGAAATAACGCCGCGCCTCGGAAACTACCCCTGCGAAAATGACCCGGCCCGATATACCTAAGGAAGCAGCCTGCAGCTTAAGCGCCTTCTCCAGCCGCCCCTTCCCCAGAATAACCAGCAAACTCCCGGCTGGGAGACTAGGCAGAGCCTCGGCGAATGCACGCAATAACGTGGCTTGGTCTTTGTCTGGATGCAGGCGGCCGACATTGCCGACAACCCAGGCGTCTTCCGGCAGGTTGAGCGCCCTGCGCGCGGGTACACACTCCAACAGCTCACGCCGAAGGGTAACGACATCAATCCGGTTATACAGCGTCTGGATCCGCTCCTCTGACCAACCTGGCAAACAGCAACGGATATCGTCACGTACGGCATCTGATACCGCCAACAGATGCAAGCGTTGGCGAAATGCGCGGGCAAACAGCTTGCGGCCCAGGCGCTCGAAATCCCCGAACGCATGGTGTATGCCGATGATCGGCAATGACGTCGCCAGGCAGGCAATGTAGGTCGGTTTGGAGCGGTGGGCGATGCACAAACTGAAATCGCGCTTGCTGGCTATCTGACGCAGCTCGCGAATCGCCTTGAGCTTCAGGCCACGGATGGCTGCGGAGCTGTATTCCATGAAGATGACTTCATCGGAATGGCATTTTTCCGCGACTTGCGCGTCTTTTTTACCGGTCAGAAAAACCGTGGTGACCTTGTAGCCACTGCCGTCGAAGAGCGCTGCGTATTGCCGCGCGCAATCGAGAAAGGGGCCATCATAGCCATGACAGAACTGCAAAATCCGTTTCGCAGTCGGGCCTTGCGCTATTTCAGTCAAGCCTTCACCACCAGTACGTCCTCCATGATCAGATACTGCAGATCCGATCCAAAGAACATATCCAGCGCATCTTTCGGTGAGCAGACCATGGGCTCGCCGCGGCGGTTAAGGGAAGTATTGAGCACTACGCCGTTGCCGGTCAGGCGCTCCAGGTGGGTCATCAGATCGTAGTAACGCGGGTTGTATTCACGCTTGAGCACCTGCGCCCGGGCGGTACCGTCCTCATGCACCACTTCATGCACGCGACGCTTCCACTCATCATTGACTTCAAAGGTGAAGGTCATGAAGGGCGATGGGTGATCAATACCGAGCATCTGCGGCGCGACGGTATCGAGCATCGACGGGCAGAAGGGGCGCCAGCGCTCACGGAACTTGATCTGCGCGTTAATACGGTCGGCCACGCCCGCGACACTGGGACAGCCAATGATCGAGCGGCCGCCGAGCGCCCGCGGACCAAATTCCATGCGCCCCTGGAACCAGGCCACCGGATTGCCCTCGGCGAGGATGTCGGCGATGTACTCAGGCGCGTCATCGATCAGCTTCCACTGCGGCGCGTTCGGATGCCGCGCGCAGGCAGCAATGATGTCCTCGTTGCTGTAGCTGGGCCCGAGGTAAACGTGCTCCATCTTCTCGACCGGCACACCGTTCTGCTCGGAAATATAAGCGGCGGCACCTACCGAGGTACCCGCGTCGCCCGAAGCCGGCTGCACGAACAGCTCCTTTACCTCCGGGCGGGCGATGATGCGCTGGTTGAGTTTGACGTTCAGCGCACAGCCACCGGCGAAGGCAATCTTGCCCGTCTCACGCAGAATATCCCCAAGGTAATAGTCCATCATTTCCAGCGCCAGCTTCTCGAACAGCGCCTGCATGCTGGCGGCGTAGTGAATATAGGGATCATCGGCAATGTCCCCTTCACGCTTGGGCCCGAGCCACTCGATCAGTTTGGGCGAGAAGTAAAAACCCTTGCCCTTTTCCTTGTAACGACGGAAACCGATCACGTTGGCATAGTCGGTATTGATGATCAGCTCGCCGTTCTCGAACTTGGCCAGCCGGGAGAAATCATATTTGGCGGCGTCGCCGTAGGGCGCCATGCCCATGACCTTGAACTCACCGTCGAGCATCTCGAAGCCCAGGTACTCGGTCAGCGCGCCGTACAGGCCACCTAGGGAATCGGGATCATAGAACTCTTTGATCTTGTGGATCTTGCCGTTCTCGCCATAGCCGAAAAAGGTCGTGGCGTATTCGCCCTTGCCGTCGATACCCATGATCGCGGTCTTTTCCTTGAAACCGGAGCAATGGTAGGCGCTGGACGCGTGGGCCAGGTGATGTTCGACAGGCTCCAGACGCACTTTCTTGGCATCAAAACCAAGCTGCTCCAGACACCAGAGGATCTTCTTGCGATAGCGATTGAAACGGCGGTTACCCATCAGGATCGCATCCAACGAACGATCCGGGGCATACCAGTAGCGCTTGGCATAGTGCCAGCGGGCCTTGCCAAAAATGCTGATAGGCGCAAAGGGGATGGTCACAATATCCACATCCGCCGGGGTAATACCCGCCTGTTCCAGGCAGAACTTCGCTGACTCATAAGGCATGCGGTTCTTGGCATGCTTGTCACGCACAAAGCGCTCTTCTTCCACTGCGGCAATCAACTTGCCATCGATATAGAGTGCGGCGGAAGGGTCATGGCTGAGTGCGCCGGAGAGTCCGAGAATTGTCAGTGCCACAGGTAAGCCTCATGAGAACAGCGGTCAGTAATAAAGAGGATTTTACACGGATAAGTTCGCCAGTGCCGCATTTAGCCTTGAGTCATCCGTGACACAAAAGTACATAGAGTCGCCATGCGCCAACGTCAGACCGGAAGATTGGCTTCCAGCCACTCGGCCAGCGGACTGCCTTGCGGCCAGTTTCGGATAAGCCGGGCGCGATCAATCTGCCATGCGGCATGCCACTCTGCACTACTGCCATGAGCCTGCATGCTGTCCAGATCGATCAGCCACACCTGGTCGGCATGCCAGAGCAAGTTGGTGGCCTTGAAGTCGCCATGGCTGATGTGCGCTTCACCCAACTGGCGAACCATGACCAGCAACGCCTCGCCCTGTTGAGCCGTTGGCAAAATCTCGCCCTGCCCCCCGAACACCTCAATAAGACTGGCGCCAGGGCAGAACTCACATATCAGCCAGGCACGCCGCCGCAGCGGGCCGAACCGGCTCTCGACCATCGCCAGAGGCGCAGGTGTAGGAATATGCAGAAACTGCAAACGCTGGGCGGCCAGCCAGGAGTGCCAGGCCCGGCTTGGGCGCCAGAAACGGGTCAGCCAGTGCCCAAGCCCTTTGATGTTATAGCGTTTGACGACGACCTGACTCGCCCCCGTCTGAGCCAAAGTAACGCTGCTACTGCCCCCATCCTTTAATTGAGGTGTCTGCTCAAAAGGCTGATCCGGCGCTTCCAGCAACGGGCTCAACTCGGCAGAACGGCTGCGTAGTACGGCGCAATACTTCCACCAGCTACGGGTCACCTGGACAAGACTGCAGTCACGCACGGCCTTGCGTAGCCAGTCTGCCAGCCGCTGTGCCCGAACGCGTCGAATTTCACCGATCAGACGATCCGGGTTGATCGAGCGCTCAGCGTTAACCTGGAGGTAGTGAATCAATAGCAGCTCCACCTGGGCATCCCAATGCGAGTCCAGCTGGGCAAAAAAGATCGCCAGATTATCTTCGGCCTGTTGCGACGTCAGGGGTTGATCTGGGCTGACCTGCTCGATGGCGTCACCGTCGATAACATAGAGCTGTTCGCCCTGCATGAGGAAATTACCCAGATGCAGGTCCGTTTGCCTCAGCCCGGCACGATGCATCGCGCCAATACGGCCTAGCGCCTTGCCGAGCAGCTCGGTTGCCGCAGTATCGCCAGAGACTGGCCCGTCAGCGCGTTCCCACAAAACTTGCAGGCTCTCTGAGCCTTCAAGATAACGAGTGCAAATATAGCGGCCACCACCTTCGAATTCGCCGCTGTCCAGAATAGCGGGGGTATCGATAGCGGCTGTCTGCAGCGCCAGCAAACCATCAAGCTCGCGCTGGGCATGACGCTGGGCGGCAGGCGATACAAACAGCTTGACCACTACCGCCTGCCCATCCCGCTCACCAGCCGCGACCAAGCGCTTGCCGGGAAGTACGCGCAACCAGCGCTGCAAGAGAATGTTGCCTTCAGGTGTAGCCAATAAGCTTGGCAGCGCGGGAGTGCGTCCTGCGCTTTTGAGCCCGGCGAGGGTAATCGACATCATCTGCGGTTTTTGACCTCGATACGTTTCTGGATATGCTTGATCAAGACTCGGGCCCGTACGTCCAACCGGGGCTGTTGCATATACTCCAGCAGAAAACGCAGCCTGTCGGTACGGCTTGGTTCCTTGCTCTTGCGGCTTAACGTGGCGAGATCCGATACATAGTCTTTTCTGGCAAGCCAGGCACGGCGAGTTTTCTCCAGATCAATCAGACGCGCGGCCCCGCGCTCAGCGTTCAGCCCGATAAATATGTGCTTTGGGTACAGGCATTTATGCACATTGCCGGAGCGATGAAGCGTTCGCACAAGACCAGCCGCTGCGGTGATCAGATTACATCTGTCCTGCCTATTCAGAGTACGCCACTTTTCCAGCAGCAGGCTCAGCGACTCATAGTCGTCCAGTGCTTCGGTCAATAACAGCGCCTGCCGGCTACCCTTATAAATACGCTGGCCAAAATAAACCGCTTTCAACGCCGGAATACCCAGCGACTCGTAACGTTTGATAGCCCTGAATTCCTTGGCAAACGTAGGTTCGCCTAAAGGGTGCCGCAAGCTGCGCGTAAGATGATCCTGCTGGCGTTTCAGGTAGTAACCACGCAATACGCCGTGGACATCAGGGAGCTCCAGACGATAGACACTACTCCAGCCGCCCCTATTGGTGTTAGGTGCATCAACGGCATCAAGCTTTAACGCCCAGAGCGCCGAGAAACTGTCTAACCCGTGATGGGCAAGCAGTGCCTCTGCACCCCCGACGGCGTAATACTCTTGGGTCATCTAGAGCCTTTATAATAAAAACCAATAATTCCGCTATCCACAGACAGATTTAACTACCCGCCACAACCAGGCGCAGTAAGCGCCGTGACTCTTCATCCAGCCGCTGCCGACCGAGATAAGCCAGAAAAAAGCGTAACTTCTGGCCGGGCGTCGCTACCGTGCTTTCGCGCAGCAGACTTCTCAGGTCACGTATCTTGTCACGCTGGCCAAGCCAGGCAGGGCGCGTTTCGACCAGATCAATCAAACGGGCGCCAGCCCCGTCGTCATCAATTTTCAGAAAGATGTGTTTGGGGTACAGGCTGTGGTGCATCCTTTCGGCGTTATGCAGCGCGCGGATCAAGGCGGCAGCGGCGAGGATCAGGTCCTGGCGATCGCGCCAGGCCAGGTGACGCCAACGCTCATACCAGAAGGTCAGCGGCTTGTAGATGTCCAGAGCACGGGTCAGCAGTATCGCTTGCCGGTGACCGCCCACATCCCGCTGATCAAAAAACGCTGCCTCCAGCGCCGGAATACCCAGGTGCGCAAAACGCTGTATCGCGCGAAATTCTCGTGCAAAACTGGCTTCGCCGAAGGGACGTAACACGTGGCGTACCAGTTGATCATCCTGGCGCTTGAGATAAAAACTCTGGGGCTCGCCGTTGGCGTCGTTCAACTCCAGACGAACGACCTTTTTCCAGCCGGTGCCGCGAGTCATGATCGCCGGGCTGCTGGAGGCATCGTAGGCCCAAAGCGATTCAAAAGTGTCCAGTCCGTTGCGCGCCAGAACGTCTCTGGCATTGACCGCAATAAAAGCCGATGGGTTCATTCGCGCCCCCGGAAGAAGTTCACCACGGCTCGGAGGCGCTTCTTGTCTGCCGCTGTCAGCCGCGCGCACTCTGCATAATCCTTGTAAAAGCGCAGGCGCTGCGTCGCCGTCAGCACCTGTTTGCCCAATTTGTCCAGGCACGCCAGATCCTTGATGATGCGGTACTCCAGCACCGGCCCCCACCAGAAGCTGCCGCTGGGGCAGTCAATCATGAACACATCCGGGAAAGGCTTTTCATTGACCAGGATATTCCGCCACTTCAAATCATTATGGGCGAACTTCTGGTCGTGCATCATGCGCGTGGCGTGGGCGACCTGGCGTGACACATGATTGACCCACAGGCGATTGACGAACCGTGGATCACCGCCACGGGCGATATTCGCCAGATCCGCCGTGCCCGCCAGGTCTTCGGTAATCAGTGCCCCACGTAGAAAAGCGCCGTTGCGCCGCTCCAGCCCAAATCCCACAACGGTTGCCGATGGAATGCCCCAGGCGTGAAAGTTCAGCAGATTTTCCCATTCGGCCTGGATCCTTGGCCGGCCTATATAGCGGCGCAGATTCTTGCCCGCGCCGGTATAGCGCTTGACGTAATAATAGCGCCCCCCCACCCAGACCTTGTGCACAGTACTGATAGGGTCGCTGGTAATCTGTTCTCCTTCGAGGGCAAAAACCGTATCAAGGTCAGCAAAGGCTTCGCCACTGACCCCGGTGGCGTACTCGGGGTTAAGTGTCCAACCGGTCATGCATCGGCACCTGGCGCATACTTGCGCTCAAAGCGGGCCTGCAACTGCGCGGCTTTGTGCTCCAGCATGCTCAGCAAACTGGCCTCCTCAGCCACTACCTCGCGCAAGGGCCGCGCAAAATAGCTGCGTAGAAAGCGCAATTTGTCGCCGCGAGTCAAACCGATATTCAGCGCCGAAAAGTACAGCCCGGCCAGATCCTTGTCCCGCCAGCGGCGCGGCACAGCGGGTCTGATCTGCGCACGATGCAGGTCAATCAGAGACAGCTTGAACTGCTCGGGCGTAGGCGGCTGATCCAGATGCAGCAAAAAGTGGCAGATATAACAGTCACGATGATTGACGCCAGCCAGGTGCATGCGCCGCGTCATGCTTGCCACTTCCGCGATCAACGCCCGCTTTAGCCTTGGCGAAGGCGGCGTAGCAGGCCAGTTGACGCTGTAGTCTTCCAGGCTGATGGTCGGCGCAAGCTCTTCAGTAACAATGAAGGAGTGCCTGGTAGCCGGATTGCGGCCACGCTCACCATAAGCCACCGCGGTCATGGTCGGCACGCCGGCGGCGGTCAGCGCCTCTATCGCCTGCCACTCCTGATCCGCACCGAGTACCGGGCGCTTGAGCGTCAGCCAGTTCTTGACGATCTCACCCCAGCCGACGCCGCGATGAATCTTGACGAAATACCCTTTTCCCGCCACCTCGGTACGCAGGGTGCGGCGTGCCTCCAACTCACGAAACACCTCGCCCTGCAGTTGCTCGACCTCCCCAAAGGGATCGCGCCCGGCCCACAGACTGGCGAAAGGTTCGGACACATGCAAAGTCAAACCGCGGCCCCCACAATCACATCTGCCGCCTTTTCCGGCAGGCTGTACAGATCAGCGCGATCCGCAAAATCCAGCGCATTGCGGCTCCAGCGCTCACGGGCGGCTCGGTCTTCCAGCATCTGCTGTAGGGTGTCGTTGCAGCGCGATTGCTCGAAGGGGCTCGGCAACACGCGGCCACAGTCCGCCTCCTCGATATAGTGCGCATAACCGCAAACATCGGTAACCAGCACGGGCAAGCCTGCGACCAACGCCTCCAGTAATACGGTGCCGGTGTTTTCGTTGTACGCCGGATGAATCAGCAGATCGGCACCGAGCAGAAAGCGTGGCACATCATCCCGACCCTTTAAAAAAATCACCTGATCGCTGACGCCTGCGGCACCGGCCTGGAGCTGGAAAGGCTTGGCATCGTCCTGGCCGATCACCATCAAGCGGGTACGCTGGCGCAACTTGGCCGGCAGCGCCGCCAAGGCGGCGATGGAGCGGTCCAGCCCCTTGGTCTTGAACCCGGAGCCGACCTGCAGCAGCAATAGATCGGTGTCCGCCAGCCCGAACTCGGCGCGCAAGGCGCTACGCTGTTGGGCCGCATCCGGCGGCGCGCGGCGGTCAGCCGCGATGCCAGGGGGCAGCAGATGAAAGCGCTCTTCCGGCGTACGGTAGTGCTTCATGAACAGCGGCTTTTGCACCTCGGAAATCATCAGAATCTCGGTGCCAACCGCCGGGGAAAATACCGCACGCTCGTACTCGGCAAAATGCTTGTAACGCCCCCAGTAACGATACAGCGGGTTGCGCAGGGTCTGGGCCTTGTCTTCAAAGCAGGGGTCGGCTGCATAATAGACATCCAGCCCGGGCATCTTGTTGAAGCCAATCAGACGATCGACCGGGCGGCTGGCCAGATCCTTCTGCACCCAGGCGGTAAATTTTTCATTGCGGCGGTGATTGGAGAATGCTTTGACCGGGGCCACCAGCACTTCAAAGCCATCCGGCACATCACCCTCCCAGATCAGCGTGTACACGCGAATCTGGTGCCCGCGCTGCTGGCAAATCTGCGCAATGCGCATGAAGTCACGCTGCAGACCGCCATAGGGGAAATATTTGTAGAGTACAAAGGCCAATTGCATCAGATAACCCTCTCTTCCAGCAGCAGGGACTGCAATTGCACGTGGACATATTGCGGCTTCAGCCGCGTGAAACACAGGGGCTGCTCACGGCGCAGATCGAACTGGCGGGCATCCTCTGGGGTAGGCTGATAATGACAGGTTTTCTGCAAACAGGGTGCGCAGGGAAAGTTACTCGACAAATGCACTTGAGAGGCACCATAGGCGCCGGTCAGCACCGGATTGGTCGGCCCGAACAGGGACAGGGTTGGCACGTCCAATGCCGCGGCCAGATGCCCCAAGCCGGTGTCCACAGCAACACAGGCCGATGCACCGGCGACCATTCTCGCCATGCCGGCTAGCGACAGTTTCGGCAATACCTGAACGCGCTCCAGTCCATCGGCGATTCTGTCGGCGCGGGCTTTCTCGGTCGGGTTACCCCAGGGCAAGCGCACATAGAGCCCTTCGGCCACTGCTAGTTCCGCTAATTCGCGCCAGTAGAGCTCAGGCCAGTGCTTGCTTTTCCAGGTCGTGCCATGAAAGAACAGCAGGTAGGGTTGATCGGTAATCTCGCCGGCCAGATAGGCGCGGTCGAGCCCGTAGTCACCCACCCCCTGCCCCAGCCGATAACCCAGCGCCTTGGCAAACAACTGGCGCACCCGCTCCACGGCATGCTGCCCCCAGGGCACATCACAACCCTGGTCATAAAAACGGCTGGCCATTGGTTCGCGGGCAGAGGTCTTGTCCAGCCCGACCACTGTGCCCTGGGCATAGCGGGTCAGCCAGGCGCTTTTCAACAAACCCTGAGCGTCGATGATCAAGTCATAACGCGTGGTGGACAAGCGCTCCTTGACCCGCGCCCACTCGCCGCTGCGCCAGGTCTGGAACGGGTGCTTGCGCCACCGGCGAATCGCCACAGGAATAACTTCGGCCACGGCTGGATGCCAAGCCGGAATCTCGGCGAAGCCCTCCTCCACCACCCAATCAAACTGAATATCGGGAATCGCGCGGCGCGCGTCTGTCAAAGCAGGCAATGTATGAATAACATCGCCCATGGATGAGGTTTTGATCAGCAGTACGCGCATGCTTAGAGGACCTGCGGGTCGGCGAGGGGCTCAGCAACCAACCGATCAAGTGCGTCGATGACTAATTGCGGCTGCAAGTCACGTAGGCAGTTGTAGTGACCAAATCGGCAGGTCCGGTCAAAACAGGGGCTGCAGTCCAGCCCCAATCGCACGATTTCTACCTGACTGGCCAATGGCGGCGTAAAGGCCGGAGAAGTCGAGCCGTAGACCGCCACCAAGGGTCGGTCCAAGGCTGCAGCCACATGCATCAATCCAGAGTCATTGCTGACCACGGCGCTGGCGCAGGACAACAAGTCGATAGCCTCCGCCAGGCTGGTCTGACCGGAGAGGTTAACCGACTCTTCACGCAAACCGGGGATCAATTTCTGGCGAATATCTTCGCCGCCCGGGTGATCGCTTTTGGAGCCAAACAGCCACACCTGCCAACCCTGACGGATTCGCTGGTCAGCGACCTTGGCATAGTGCTCGGCGGGCCAGCGTTTGGCTTCGCCAAACTCGGCGCCTGGGCAAAGCGCCAACACCGGACGATCCAGCTCAAGCCCGAAACGGGCCAGAGCAGCGTCGCGGCTGACCGGATCAATCTGCAAACCGGGCCGCGGATAAGGCGTTTGCAACTGATGGTCAGGCGCGTAAGCCAGTGCCATAAAGCGCTCAATCATCAGCGGGTAGCGCTCTTTGTCGAGCACGCGGAGATCGTTGAGCAACCCATAACGCATTTCGCCCCGCCAGCCAGTGCGCTGGGGGATGTCGGCGAAATACGGTACCAGAGCAGACTTCAGGGAGTTGGGCAGCAGAATAGCCTGATCATAACGCCCGACCAGGCTTTTGCCGATACGCCGGCGCACCGCAATATCCAGCACGCCATGGCCCAACGGAAAGCTCAGCGCCTGCCGCACTTCAGGCATGCGCTCAAGAATCGGCCGGCTCCAGTCCGGTGCCAGCACATCGATCTGACAGTCCGGGCCATGGCGCAGTTTCAGGCAGGCAAACAACGTCTGCGCCATCACCATGTCGCCAACCCAGCTGGGACCTACGATAAGAATGTTCATAAGCTTGAAGCTAGAGGCTTGAAGCTTGAAGCGGAAGACCCGTCACCACACGCAGCGGGTTTCCACTTCCAGCTTCTTGCTTCCAGCTTACTTGACCAGCGTACGCCATTCGGCATGAGCGGCACTCTGACCGGTCACCAGATCGAAATAGGCTTTCTGCAATTTCTCGGTAACCGGGCCACGGCGACCTTCGCCGATCTGGCGATTATCCAGTTCGCGGATCGGAGTAACCTCAGCGGCGGTGCCGGTGAAGAATGCCTCGTCTGCGATATAGACCTCATCACGGGTCAGACGCTTCTCGATAATCGGGATATTGAATTCCGCAGCCAGGGCCAGCACCGTGCCACGGGTAATACCATTCAGGCAGGCGGTGACTTCCGGCGTATAGATGACGCCATTCTTGACGATGAACACGTTCTCGCCAGAACCTTCGGCCACATAGCCCTCTGGATCAAGCAGCAAGGCCTCGTCTGCGCCTGCGGAGATGGCTTCCTGCAGAGCCAGCATGGAGTTCATGTAGGCGCCGCTGGCCTTGGCCCGGGTCATGGTGATGTTCACGTGATGGCGGGTAAAGGAGCTGGTGCGGATCTTGATGCCGCGCTCCAGTGCCTCTTCGCCCATGTAGGCACCCCAATGCCAGGCCGCAATGGCAACGTGTACCTTGAGGTTGTCGGCACGAATACCCATGCCTTCCGAGCCGTAGAACACCAGCGGGCGGATGTAAGCTGTTTCGAGATTGTTCTGGGCGACCACCGCGCGCTGCGCTTCATTGAGCTGTTCCTTGGTAAAAGGAATTTTCATGCCCATGATATGCGCCGAATCAAACAACCGATCAGTATGCGCATTCAGCCGAAATATGGCTGTGCCATCAGGCGTACTGTAGGCGCGCACCCCTTCAAATACGGCCATGCCGTAGTGCAGGGAGTGGGTCAGAACATGCACGTTGGCGTCGCGCCACGGCAGCATTTCACCATCAAACCAGATAACACCATCACGATCGGCCATCGACATTGCAGCCCGCTCCATCTAATTGGTTGTTCTTAACTCGATTATGTCCGGCCCGGACCTGCCCTGCCGCCTACCCGGGAAACGCCCGGGCATGGCGTGTCATTCCGGCAGCCATTGCTGCCACAGACTGATGACGCCGCGTCGGAAATCTTCAAACTGGTCGCCACTTACTTTGCCCGGCTGCTTTTGCAATGCCAGGCGATGGGCTGCGGCGCGATAGGCTTTGTAAGCCTCCTGCATGCGCTGCACGTCTTCACCGGAGGTCAATCCGGCATCACGCAGCCCGTCTAGAATTCTGATGTTATCGGTATAACGCAGTAACTCGGGGTACCGGCACGACCAGGCCAGAACGGCATATTGCACCATAAATTCGATATCAACGATACCTCCAGCATCCTGCTTCAGATCAAACAGCGCCTCAGGGCTGAATGCCGAAGGATCGAAACCGGCGCGAGTGGCCTTGGTGCCCAGGTTATCGCGCATCTTTTGCCGCATGCCGCCTACATCTTCGCGCAGCTTGGTCTCATCGCGCTGGCGGCTCAACACTTCCATGCGCAGATCCTGGAAGCGATGGCTCAAGCGTTTGCACCCGGCCAGCACCCGCGCCCGCACCAGCGCCTGATGCTCCCAGGTCCAGGCCTCTTCGCGCTGATAGCGTGCGAAGGATTGCAGAGAACTGACCAGCAGTCCGGAATCGCCCGAGGGGCGCAGGCGCATGTCGACCTCATACAGTGCGCCTGAGGTGGTCTGGGTGTTAAGCATATGGATGACGCGCTGGCCCAGGCGGGTAAAGAACCGGCTGCCATCTATTGGCCGCGCGCCGTCTGTTTCGGCATCCGCGTCGCCATCGTGGATAAACACCAGATCCAGGTCCGAGCCATGCCCCAACTCTATGCCGCCGACCTTGCCATAGCCGAGAACGACAAAATCCATTTCGCACAAGCTGCCGTCGGCGCGCTTGGGAAAGCCATGCCGCTTGGTCATCTCGCGCCAGGCGAGCAGCAAGACCTGTTGCAGGATAGCTTCGGCTATCCAGGTCAGATAATCACTGACCTTCATCAGCGGCAAAGTGCCGGCAATCTCGGAAGCCGCTACGCGCAGCACGTGCGCGCGACGGAAATAGCGCAGTACTTCCATCTGCTGTTCCAGGTCATCCTCGGGAATGCGCATCAATTGCTGGCGCAACTCATCGACCAGCTCTTCGGTTTCCGGTGGGCGATACAGGCGCCCGGCATTCAGCAACTCATCCAGCACCACTGGATAGCGGGTGATCTGTTCGGCTATCCAGGGGCTGGCGGAGCACAGCACCAATAGCTCTCTTAATGCACTGGGGTTTTCCGTCAACAGCAACAAGTAAGCCGAGCGCCGGGCCACGGCCTCGACCAGCGGCATGACCCTTTCCAATGCGAGGTCGGGATTGTCCTGTTCTGCGGCCATGCCCAGCAGGCGCGGCATGAATACATCCAGGCGCTCTCTGCCCAGGCGCTGCATGGAACGCACCCGGCCCGATTCGTGTAGCCCCTGCAACAGCCGCAGTGCTTCCTCCGGCTGTTTGAAACCACCTTCGCCCAGCTGCTCTATGCGTAGCGCCGCATCCAGCGAGCCTTCCCACACCGGCATCCACTCCGAATGCAGGGGCAACTCCTCATCATGCTCGGTATCCGGATCGGCAATAACCCCGGCGAAATGCCGTGCTACACGCTCGCGCTGGGCGCTCAATACCGAGCGAAACGCATCCCAGTCGTCGAAACCCATCACGTAAGCAATGCGTTGCTGGCTTTGTGCATCTGTGGGCAGCATCTGCGTCTGCCGGTCATCCAGCGCCTGCAGTGCATGTTCTGTATCGCGCAGAAAAAGATAAGCGCCCTTGAGCTCGTCCACCGCCTCGTCCGGCAGGTAGCTGTTACTGGCCAGCATATCCAGCACCGCCAGGATCGGCCGCTGCTGCAAGCTGCGGTCGCGCCCGCCATGGATCAACTGGAAGGCCTGGCCGATAAACTCCACTTCGCGGATACCGCCTGAGCCCAGTTTGACGTTGTCCTGCAAACCTTTGCGTTGCACTTCGCGCTGGATCATCAGTTTCAAACTGCGCAATGCTTCGATAGCGGCGAAATCCAGATACCGGCGATAGACAAAGGGTTTGAGCATGGCCTGAAGCTGCGCGCCGGCGACCTGATCGCCGGCGACCACCCGGGCCTTGATCATCGCGTAACGCTCCCAATCGCGGCCTTGGCTCTGGTAATACTGCTCCAGCGCATCAAAGCTGAACACCAGGGCGCCACTATCTCCGTACGGACGCAGGCGCATGTCCACGCGAAATACGAAGCCGTCAACGGTGATCGCATCCAGCGCCTTGATCAGGCGCTGGCCCAGACGGATAAAAAATTCCTGGTTAGAAAGGCTGCGCCGCCCGCCTTGGGTTTCGCCAGCCTCGGGGTAGGCAAAAATCAGATCGATATCCGACGACAGATTCAACTCCTGGGCACCCAGCTTGCCCATGCCCAGCACTACCATGTGCTGCGGCTCGCCGTCTGCACCTGTAGGCGTACCCAGGGTCGTGCAAGCCTGGGCATACAACCATCGGTATGCCTGCTCGATACAGGCATCGGCCATGTCCGACAGATCCCGGGTGGTTTCGGAAGTGGCCGCCAGGCGCGTCACATCACGCCAGATAATGCGCACCTGTTGCTGCTGGCGAAAGCGCCGCAACGCTTGCGCCAGTTGCTCTTCGGTATCGACCGGAGCCAGAGCGGCTTCCAGCATACGACTCAAGTCGTCTTTCGCCAGGGACCGCCACAGCAGATCATCTTCTACCAGACGCCAGGCCATTTGCGGTTCACGCCGCAATTGCTCGGCAACGAAATCGCTGCCCGCCAGCACCTGGCCAAGCTCACTGAAAAACGAATCGCCCAATGCAGGCAACTGCTCATCAAGCCCACCGTGCGCCACCGCCGCTCGCCACTGCTCCTGATGATGCTTGACCAGAGATTGCAGGGAATCGGGCAACGATAGCGGCGAGGTAAAAGGCATGGTCTATCCTGTAGGAAAACATAATGCCGCAGCTTGCCATGCCAGCGCGCTGCGGAAAAGGTCACTCGGCGAGAACCCATCGGTCATTTTGTAGCATTACTACATATAAGTTTACAAAAGGATGGATAAACACTCTTTTTTGTAGTTAAACTACAAGAACCGCACACTACACCCCATTCGTTGTCACAGGCTATCAAGTCCTTCACAGCGAATTAGGCCCACAAGGTCTGGAGACTGACGCATGAAGCAGAACGATATCGATCCACTGGAAACCCAGGAATGGCTGGATTCGCTCGAATCCGTACTGGATAACGAAGGCGAAGACCGCGCGCACTACCTGATGACGCGCCTGGGCGAACTGGCCAGCCGCAGCGGCACCCCTCTGCCCTACGCCATCACCACGCCCTACCGCAACACCATCCCGGTCACGCACGAATCACGTATGCCCGGTGATCTGTTCATGGAGCGGCGGATTCGCTCGATGGTCCGCTGGAACGCACTGGCCATGGTCATGCGTACCAACCAGCAGGATCCGGATCTGGGTGGCCATATTTCTACCTTCGCCTCCAGCGCCACCTTGTACGATATCGGCTTCAACTACTTCTTCAAGGCGCCAACCGAAGAACACGGCGGCGATCTGGTGTTTTTCCAGGGCCATGCGTCCCCCGGCATCTATGCCCGCGCCTTCCTCGAAGGTCGTATCAGCGAAGACCAGCTCGACAACTTCCGCCAGGAAGTGGACGGCAAGGGCCTGTCATCCTACCCACACCCCTGGCTGATGCCGGACTTCTGGCAATTCCCGACCGTATCCATGGGTCTGGGCCCGATCCAGGCTATCTACCAGGCGCGCTTCATGAAGTATCTGGAGCACCGCGGCTTCATCGAGCCCGGTAAGCAGAAGGTCTGGTGTTTTGTCGGCGACGGCGAGACCGACGAGCCCGAATCCCTGGGTGCCATCTCCCTGGCCGGTCGCGAGAAGCTCGACAACCTGATTTTCGTTATCAACTGCAACCTGCAGCGTCTGGATGGCCCGGTACGCGGCAATGGCAAGATCATCCAGGAACTGGAAGGCAGCTTCCGCGGTGCCGACTGGAACGTGATCAAGGTCATCTGGGGGCGCATGTGGGATCCGCTGTTTGCCCAGGACCATGACGGCCTGCTGCAACAGCGCATGGAAGACGCCATCGACGGCGATTACCAGAACTACAAGGCCAACGACGGTGCCTATGTACGCGAGCACTTCTTCGGCGCCCGTCCGGAACTCAAGGAAATGGTCAAGGACCTCTCCGATGAGGAAATCTGGAAGCTCAACCGCGGCGGCCACGATCCGTACAAGGTTTACGCTGCCTATCACGCGGCGGTCAACCACAAGGATCAGCCCACGGTCATTCTGGCCAAGACCATCAAAGGTTATGGCACCGGCACAGGCCAGGGCCAGAACACCGCGCACAACACGAAAAAGGTCGATATCGAGAGCCTGAAGAAATTCCGCGATCGTTTCGATATTCCGGTCAATGACAAGGACCTGGAAAAGCTGCCCTTCTTCAAGCCCGAAGAAGGCAGTGCCGAGTACAAGTATCTGCATTCACGCCGTGAAGCACTAGGTGGTTACATGCCCCAGCGCCGCGCGGAAAGCTTCAAGGTCCCGGTCCCGCCACTGGAAACCCTCAAGGCGATTCTGGATGGCAGCGGTGATCGCGAAATCTCCACCACCATGGCCTTCGTGCGGATCATCTCGCAACTGGTCAAGGACAAGGAACTGGGCTCGCGCATCGTGCCCATTGTGCCTGACGAGGCCCGCACTTTCGGTATGGAAGGCATGTTCCGTCAGCTTGGCATCTATTCCTCCGTCGGTCAGCTGTATGAGCCCGTCGACAAGGATCAAGTGATGTTCTACCGCGAGGACAAGAAAGGTCAGATCCTCGAGGAGGGCATCAACGAAGCCGGCGCCATGTCCAGCTGGATTGCTGCGGCGACCGCCTACAGCACCTACAACCAGCCCATGCTGCCGTTCTACATCTTCTACTCGATGTTCGGCTTCCAGCGTATCGGCGATCTGGCCTGGGCCGCTGGCGACAGCCGCGCCAAGGGCTTCCTGATCGGCGGCACCGCTGGCCGCACCACGCTGAACGGTGAAGGGTTGCAGCACGAAGATGGCCACAGCCATATTCTCGCTTCGACCATCCCCAACTGCCGCAGCTATGACCCCACCTACGGCTACGAGCTGGCGGTGATCATCCGCGAAGGCGCGCGGCGGATGATGGAAGAGCAGGAAAACGTCTACTACTACCTGACCGTGATGAACGAAGCCTACGTACAACCGGCCATGCCCAAGGGCAAGGATGTGGAAGAAGGCATCATGCGCGGCATGTATCTGCTTGAAGGGGCAGCCAAGCCTGCCAAGCTGCACGTGCAGTTGATGGGCAGCGGCACTATTTTGCGTGAAGTGCGCGAAGCGGCGAAGATCCTGGAAGCGGACTTCGGTGTGACGTCCGATATCTGGAGCGTCACCAGCTTCAACGAGCTGCGCCGCGATGGCCTGGATGTAGAGCGCTGGAACCGTCTGCACCCGACCAAAAAACCGCGTCTGAGCTTTGTCGAGCAGAGTCTGGCCAAGCACACCGGTCCGGTGATCGCCTCGACCGATTACATGAAGCTGTTTGCCGAGCAGATCCGCCAGTGGGTTCCAGGCACCTTCAAGGTACTGGGCACTGACGGTTTCGGCCGCAGCGACAGCCGTCGCAAACTGCGTCACTTCTTTGAAGTGGACCGCTACTGGGTAGCCTACTCCGCGCTATCCGCGCTGGTGGAATCCGGTGATCTGAAACCCAAGGTATTGACCGACGCGCTCAAGACCTTCGGTATCGACCCCGAGAAAACCAACCCGCTGGATTGCTGAGGAACACGGTATGAGTGAATTGATCAAAGTACCCGGCATCGGCGACGGTGCGGGTGAAGTTATCGAGATACTGGTCAAGGTTGGCGACAAGGTCGAGGCTGAACAGAGCCTGGTGACCCTGGAGTCGGACAAGGCCAGTATGGAAATCCCCTGCCCCAAGGCGGGCGTCATCAAGGCCATCAAGGTCAAGATGGGCGATACGCTGAAGGAAGGTGATGACCTGATCGAGCTGGAGTCTGAAGCTGACGACGCCGGCGAAGAGAAGGAACAGAAAGCTGAGAGCAAGGCTGAGACGGCAGAAGCCGAAAAGCCCTCTGAAAAATCTTCCGACGCCGAGAAGCAGGATAAGCCAGCCGCCAGCGAGAAAAAGTCCGCAGGCAGCTCGGTTCAGCCAGTCAAGGTCCCCGATCTTGGTTCGGACAGTAAAGCCAAAGTGATCGAGATTCTGGTCAAGAAAGGCGACACCGTCGAAGTTGATCAGTCCCTGATCGTACTGGAATCCGACAAGGCCAGCATGGAGATCCCCTCTCCTGTTGCCGGCACTGTGGAGTCGATCGAGATCAAGCTGGAACAGGATGCCGGCACCGGCGACCTGATTCTGCACATGAAAGTGGAAGGCGAAGAGCCGCAGGCTGCTGACGAGCCAGAACAGGCAGAAAAGCCCGCGTCCGATGCAAAGGCTGATAAACAGCCCGAAGCCAAGCAGGACAAGAGCGCAGACAGCAAGCCAGCCAAACAGGACGAAGCACCCGCGCCAGTCGGCGGCCCCAGCCGCGACGGTACCAAGGTGCATGCTGGCCCAGCTGTACGTCTGCTCGCCCGGGAAATGGGTGTTGATCTGGCCGAAGTGAAATCAACCGGCCCGCGGGACCGGATTCTCAAGGAAGACGTGCAGAATCACGTCAAATCAGTGATGAAGCAGGCCAAGAGCGCGCCGGCGACCGCTGGCGGTTCAGGCATTCCCGCCGTTCCGGAAATCGACTTCAGCCGCTTTGGTGAAATCGAAGTCAAGGACATGACCCGCCTACAGCAGATTGGCGCTGCCAACATTCACCGTAGTTGGTTGAATGTGCCGCACGTGACCCAGTTTGATCTGGCGGATATCAGCGAGCTGGAAACCTTCCGCAAGGACCAGAAGGCCGTGGCGGAAAAGGCTGGTGTCAAGCTGACCATCCTGCCCTTCCTGCTCAAGGCTTGCGCGCACTTGTTGCGCGAACAGGCCAACTTCAACGTCTCGCTGGCGCCCAATGGCAAGCAACTGATTCACAAGAACTACGTGCATATCGGTTTTGCCGTGGACACACCCGATGGTCTGATGGTCCCGGTGATTCGTGACGTCGACAAGAAGAGCCTGCTGCAACTGGCCGGCGAAGCCGCTGAACTGGCGGAGAAAGCGCGCAACAAGAAGCTGGGTGCCGATGGCATGCAGGGCGCCTGCTTTACCATCTCCAGCCTCGGCCATATTGGCGGCACTTACTTCACGCCGATCGTGAATGCACCTGAAGTGGCTATCCTGGGGGTCTCAAAGGCCACCATGCAGCCGGTGTGGGATGGCAACGCGTTTCAGCCGAAATTGATGCTGCCGCTGTCACTGTCCTACGATCACCGTGCGATCAACGGCGCCGCCGCAGCGCAGTTCACCAAGCGCCTTGGGGAATTGCTGGGCGATATCCGCTCGATGCTGCTGTAAC